>JAEEGJ010010575.1_pt1 | contig 23942 bp, 21 predicted proteins | sample 8958761 | NCBI WGS metagenome assembly JAEEGJ01 (sample SAMN16246546, study PRJNA631951) | gut metagenome | biome: gut microbiome; feature: rumen; material: RS-attached | host: Bos | place: Iran: Karaj | collected 2018-10 | reverse complement strand
AATTTTTATAAACTGAAAAATAATCCTTGCAAAATACAGATTCATTTATTATAATGAGTTTTCGTAATGCAAATAGGGCTATAGCCAAATGGTAAGGCAGCGGATTCTGATTCCGTCATTTTCAAGGTTCGAGTCCTTGTAGCCCTGCTCAAAGCCGAGGAAAGCCCCCGGCTTTTTTTATACCCGGTTTTGGCCGGTGACGATTGTTCGGGAGGGGAATTAACAGAATGTATGAATATGACATCCGCGTCGGATACAGCCGTGTGGATGAGGATAAGAAGCTTACCATCGCCGGTCTTATCGACCTGTTCCAGGATTGCTCCACATTCCAGTCGGAGGATCTGGGCATAGGACTGGACTACTGCAGGGAGCAGGGATTCTTCTGGGTAGTGAACAGCTGGCAGGTTGAGATAGACAGACTTCCCACTTTGTGTGAAAATATAAGTGTCTTTACATATCCCGTCGACTTCAGGGGATTCGTCGGACAGAGGTGCTTTGGCATCAGGGCCGGCGGAGAGATCATCATCAGGTGCTACTCAATATGGTCCCTTCTTTCGACAAGTGACTACAGACCTGTTAAGATGAATGAAGAGATGGGGATCAGGTATAAGACCGAGGAGCCTCTTCCCATGGGTAAGATAACAAGGAAGATCAAGGTTCCGGAGGGCGGGGAACTGAAGTCTCCCGTAACCATTGAACCTGTACATCTTGATGCGAACCACCACGTCAACAACGGTAAGTATGTTTCCATTGCGGCTGCGTATCTTCCCGAAGGAATGCAGATCAGAGGATTCAGGGCAATGTATCTTGCACAGGCCTTTCTCGGAGATGTCATGATCCCGAGAGTCTCTGAACTTCCCGAAGGCGGGTACGTGGTTTCACTGGAGTCATCGGAAGGCGCGCCATACGCGATAATGGAATTCAAATGATCAAAACAGGTTATAAGCAGAAACTGAAAGTAGTCAAGAAGGTTGAGTTCGGAATATATCTGGCAGAAGAAGGCGCCGGAGATTCCGCTGATGAAAGAGTCCTTCTTCCTAATTCGAGGGTTCCCGAGGGGACGAAGATCGGAAGTGAGCTTGAGGTGTTCATTTACCGTGATTCGGAGGACAGACAGATCGCAACTCTTACAGAGCCCGCACTCACCATCGGGGGACTTGCAAGACTTAAGGTGGTCCAGGTAACGAAGATCGGTGCTTTCCTCAGCTGGGGTCTTGAGCAGGATCTCTTCCTTCCCTATGCGCAGCAGACGTACAAAGTGAGCGAGGGTGACGAGATACTCGTAACGATGTATGCGGATAAGTCCGACAGACTCTGTGCGAAGATGGACGTATACAGGTCTCTCGAGGATGTATCACCCTATAAGAAGGACGATACCGTCACCGGAACCCTGTATCTTATAAGTAACAACTTCGGTGCATTCGTTGCCGTGGACGACAGATACTCGGCACTCATCCCCAAAAAGGAGATGTTCGGCTCCGCCGAAAAACTCATCCCGGGACAGAAGGTTACAGCCAGGGTCGCCAAGGTTATGGATGACGGAAGACTCCAGCTCGCTGTGCGTGATAAGGGTTATATCCAGAGAAATGAGGATGCCGACAGGATTCTGGATCTTATAAAAGCCTCGGGCGGAAAGCTTGATTTCTACGATAAGAGCGATCCCGAACTCATAAGGGAGCGCACCGGAATGAGCAAGAACGAGTTCAAGCGTGCCGTCGGAAAGCTTCTCAAGGAAGACAAGATCTCTATAGGGGAAGGAACCATAAGTCTTAAGTAAACTCTGTGACTTGATATCAGTTTACATAAATGGTAGAATGGATCTACCAAAGGGAATGAGATATATCTCCCAGGGAGGGGAATATGGATATGGGTCTCGTCAATATGGCTGTGGACTTCAAACAGGCCATAAACATGAATGACATAAGTACCGCCATACTTGCCAAGGCACTTGATACAGGCAGGGATATGGGACAGGAGATGGTTCAGATGATCGATTCTGCAGCCATGGAGAGAAGCGTTAATCCTGCTGTCGGCGGTAATATTGACGTGTCCGTTTGACGGAAAATTGTTACAGATGCACCCCGGTTATGCCGGGGTGTTTTTATTTTTGCCTATATTTTACAAGATAAATATTGTTTTCTTGTGCAAGTTTGTGTATAGTATTTGTTAGGTTTTCACATAATCCATATGATTATCGTATTGGATATATGCAAAGTGTCGGTCAAAAAATAAGACTCATGGATTTTGGGGGAAAGTATGATTTCTAATCAGATACTTCAGGCAACATTGGATGGATTGAAGGCTATAGCAAGGGTGGATCTTGCCATAACCGATCCCGAGGGAAGGACCGTGGTCTCAACAGGAGACATTCCCGGCATATCCAAGGATGCGGGCGAATTTGCCCAGTCCGGTGCAGATTCCCAGGAGATCAAGGGCAATCAGTATTTCAAGATATATGATGACCAGTCTCTTGAATATGTGCTGGCTGTCGCGGGTGCAGGAGAGGATGTATATACTCTCGGCAAGATGGCTGCGTTCCAGGTACAGAGTCTGTCCGTTGCTTACAGGGAGAGGTTCGACAAGGACAATTTCTTCAAGAACCTGCTTCTTGACAATCTCCTGCTGGTTGATATCTACAGCAGAGCCAAGAAGCTCCATATTGTGGGAGATATCCCCAGAGTCGTTATCCTGACCGAAAGTTCCAATACCAAGGATATCAATATCCTGGAGACCGTAAGGAATTTCTGTGCATCGCGTCCCAGGGATTTTGTCACCGCAGTGGATGAGACTGATGTGGTGGTGGTCATGGAGCTGGAACAGCCCATGAGCAGACCCGATATGCAGGAAGCAGAGATTGAAGAGACCACTTCAGGCCTTAGGGATGCTCTTGCAGAGGCAGGTGCCGTAGGCATCAAGATCGCATACGGAAGTATCGCCTCAGAGATCAAGGAGGTCAGCCGCTCCTACAAGGAAGCCAGAATGGCTGCGGATGTAGGCAGGATCTTCTTCGAGGAAAGAGAAGTCATCGCGTACAGCGGACTTGGAATAGGAAGACTTATCTACCAGCTTCCCATACCTCTTTGCAGACTTTTCATAAAGGAGATATTCGACGGCAAGGACATCGATGATTTTGACGATGAGATCCTTCCCACCATTGATAAGTTCTTCGAGAATTCACTGAACGTGTCCGAGACTTCAAGACAGCTGTTCATCCACAGGAATACTCTTGTCTACAGACTCGACAAGATCCAGAAGACCACGGGACTGGACCTCAGGGTATTCGATGATGCCATCACGTTCAAGATCGCGCTGATGGTTGTGAAGTACATGAAGTACATGAAGAAAAACGAATTTTAAGTATTTGAGACCGGCAGGAAAGGTTATATGAGCAGAAGAGACAGGATAAGGGCTGAGCGTGAGCAGTTCATTGAGGAGAATGGGATCATATTCCTTGATGATGTCAGCATGAATTACCCGGAAAAGGGTAATCCCGCAGTTAAGAATGTTACGCTCCGCATTAATAAAGGTGAGTTTGTATTCATAGTAGGAGACAGCGGATCGGGTAAGTCGACACTGATCAAGCTCCTCTTAAGAGAGATAGTTCCCACGGGCGGAGAGGTATATGTATCCGGACAGAATACAAGGAAGCTCCGTCATTCACAGATACCGAAGTTCAGAAGAAACCTGGGTGTTGTGTTCCAGGATTTCAGACTTCTCAAGGACAGGAATGTATATGAGAACGTTGCGTTTGCGCAGCGTATAATAGAGGTTCCTTCAAGAGAGATGAAGCGCAATGTTCCCAGCATCCTTGCAATGGTGGGACTTGCGGGAAAATACAAAGCAAATGTCAGGAAGCTTTCCGGAGGAGAGCAGCAGAGAGTGGCACTTGCAAGGGCTCTGGTCAACAAACCCGCCATTCTCCTTGCGGACGAGCCCACCGGAAATCTGGATCCCAACAATGCGTGGGATATCATGGATCTTCTTGCGGAGATCAATGAACAGGGCACGACCGTCGTTGTGGTAACACACAGCCCCACCATCGTTAACTCCATGAAAAAGAGAGTTGTCGCGATGAAGCTGGGAGAAGTTATCAGCGATGAGCAGGAAGGGGAGTACGTAAATGAAGATTAGAACCTTTCTGTACACTTTATGGCAGGGCATCCGTAACATGTTCAAGAACGGATGGTATACCCTTGCATCGGTAGCGACCATCAGCGCATGCCTGTTCCTTCTGGGAATGTTCTATTCGATAGTTGCCAACATGCAGCATATCCTCTACACCGTTGAAGAGGGAGTATCGGTCACGGTATTTTTCAATGAGGATGTATCCGATGCGGCTGTGGAGGCCTTCGGACAGGAACTCCTGAACAGACCCGAGGTAAGGGATGTGGATTATAACTCCGATGATGAGATATGGGCAACCTTCGGTCCCAGCTATTTCGGTGAGGATTACCAGGAGGGATTCCCGGAGAATCCTCTAAAGGGTGAGCACAATTACGAAGTCTTTCTTACCAGCGTAAGCCTTCAGGACCAGCTGGTCACATGGCTTCAGTCCAGGCCCGAGGTAAGACTTGTAAGGTATTCCGAGTTCACCGCATCTACACTTTCCGGATTCAACCTCATGCTGGTCTACGTATCGGCTGCGATCATCCTGATACTTCTTGCGGTAAGCATATTCCTTATCAGCAACACCGTACGTGTCGGTATCTCGGTAAGAGCCGAGGAGATCGGGATAATGAAGTATATCGGTGCAACGGACTTTTTCGTAAGAGCACCCTTTGTGCTTGAAGGGATCATGATCGGACTCATCGGAGCACTTGTTCCGCTGTATCTGATCCGCTATCTGTACGATTATGTACTTAATCTGATCACTACCAGATTCCAGATGCTCAGTACCATGCTCAGCTTCCTTACTCTTCAGGAGGTGTTCGGAATCCTGATGCCGGTATCCATCGGGATCGGCGTCGGAATGGGACTTCTGGGAAGCTACATTACGGTTCGCAGATACCTCAAGGTGTGATTCTTATGCGGCAGTGCCGGAGCTGCGGCGGTGCCTGTGGATAATATGATCATTAAAAAGAAAAGCGTAAAAAGAATAATCGCTCTTGTGTCTGCTGCAGCCATCGTGGTCACGGCGGGATGCATACGGAATTACCGTTCGGTACAGGCCATCACCTATACCAATGCTCTCATCCAGGAAAAGCAGCAGGAGATAGAGAGGGCAAATGCTGAGAGGACGGAACTGGCAGGACGTGTCACGGATCTGTCGGCAAGCCAGGGAAGACTTGAATCCTTAAAGTCCGATCTTAATGCATATGTATCGGAGCTTGATGCGGAGCTGTTGGTAATGCAGGAGAATATCTCCGCACTCAACGAACAGATCATAAGCAAGGAAAATGAGATCGCACAGACCCAGGCTGAACTCGATCTTGCGGAACAGACCGAGGCGATGCAGCATGAAGCCATGATCATACGTATGAGGCTTATGTATGAGCAGGGTGACAAGAGCATGATAGATATGCTGCTGTCATCGAGGAGTATCAGCGATCTTCTCAACAGTGCGGATTACATCGAGAGAGTCGTTCAGTACGACAGAAATCTCTGGGAACAGTACAAGGCTAATGTTGAGTACATATCCCTTTGCAAGCAGCAGCTCGATCTTCAGAAGGAGATCCTCGATGAAGCCAAGGCTGCAGCTGAGGAGGAGCAGGCCAATCAGGAAGCTCTCATCGCCGAGAAGAACAGTGAGATTGACAGCTATCAGCTCCAGATAAACGCCACTGCTGCGGATATCGCGGCATACCAGGCACAGATCGAAGCCCGCGAGGCCGAGATTGATGCGGCACTCAAGGCCATTGAGGAAGAGAGAAGACGTATCGCAAGTGCCAACAGGATCGTATATGACGGCGGACAGTTCCTGTTCCCGCTTGCATCATATAAGTATGTATCATCCGATTTCGGATACAGAAATGCCCCCACCGCAGGAGCAAGTACCTATCACAAGGGTATCGATTTTGCGGCCAACAAGGGAACCGATATATACGCGGCATATGATGGCGAAGTCGCTGCTGCAGGATATACCGGAGCGATGGGCAACTATGTTATGATCGACCACGGCGGCGGACTGTATACCATATATGAGCATTGCTCCGCAGTATATGTATCAAAGGGCGATGTGGTCATCATGGGACAGACCATAGCAGCTGTAGGCTCAACCGGAATTTCAACCGGTAATCATTTACACTTCGGAGTAAGACTTAACGGTGAGTATGTATCACCCTGGCCTTATCTCGGAAAATAAATCGAGATTTAATTATGACTGAACAGGATAATCTACAGAACAAAGAGCAGCCTTCCTCCGGGGAGACTGCTCTCATAAATCAGGTGCAGATAAGTGCAGCGGTAAATGCTCAGGCGAACGCGCCGGAAAAAAAGCCCCGCAAAAGGCACCTGTTCGCAAAGGGCTTTGCATTCGGAATGGGTGTTATGCTGATGATATGCATAATGCTTTTTCTGGTGCTGATGCTCACAAGAAGGGTTTACATTTCGGGAAGGGCAGGACTGGCAGATGCGGAACTCATTGCCAAGACAGAGTCCATCGCTTATTATCTCAAGTCGCATTCTCTGTATGATTATGACCCCGATGCCCTGAGAGACGGAATGCTGCAAGGCCTTATGGAGGGTACCGGTGACAGATACGCCCAGTATTACAATACCCAGGAACTTGCCGACCTTATGAACGATTATGAGGGCAACTTCTGCGGACTGGGAGTCCTGATCAAGCAGAGCCCCGAGGGTGATGTGTATGTAAGCGGTACATACAAGGACAGTCCCGCTGAAGAAGCAGGCTTCACGGAAGGTGATGTGTTCAAGGCTGTGGACGGTGTGGATGTTGAAGGATGGGACAGGTATGATGTTGCCGAACTCATCCGCGGAGAGGAAGGAACCAGCGTCACCATAACGGTCTACAGGGAATCCACGGGAGAGACTCTGGACCTTACCGCCACAAGGAAGCAGCTTAAGAAGATCGACGTGGAATACAGGATGGTGTCAGATACCACCGGATATATATGGATCAAGGATTTTGACGAGGTGGCCATAACACAGTTTGCAGAGGCCCTTGAAGATCTCAGGTCCCAGGGTATGGAGGACATGATACTCGACCTTCGTACCAATACCGGCGGACTTCTAAGAGCGGTGCTGGATATCACCAGACAGATCATGTGTAAGGGAGTGATCGTCTCCACCAGGAATGCACAGGGTGAGACCGACAGCTATAAATGTGACGGCAAGAACGAATTCACCGGAGATATCCTGATACTTACCGACGGATATACCGCGAGTGCTTCGGAGATCCTTGTTGGGGCGCTGAAGGATCACGGAATGGCAATAAGCATGGGTACCACCACCTTCGGAAAGGGTGTTGTTCAGGATTTCTTCTATCTGAGCGATGCATCAGGTATCAAGTTCACAACAGAAGAATATCTTACTCCCAATGGCACCGCGATAGACGGTGTGGGAATTGAGCCGGATATCGTAGTCGAGTTCGATTATGACAGATATATCGAGGATAAGACGGACAATCAGCTGGAAGCAGCCATTGAATATATGGCAAGCCACTGAGTGAATGATATGCAGATATGCTGTAAAGACAGGACAAATTCAGATGAATGCAGGAACTCCCCCGCAGTGCGGGGGAGTTTTTGTGACCTCTTTGTCAGGGCACTGCCTGCGCGGTATCCGGCTGTGATGTCTCCGGCAGGGTTTCTGCTTCCGTACCGGGGCCAGCGGTTCCGTCAGCGGGTACGCTTCCCAAGATATCAGCCCTTGTGAGGGAGTATTCGCCGAAGAGATTGTTGTTCCACTGGTTCAGGATGTCGAGGCTCATTGTACCGCCGCCTCTGTAATTGCTGGCATGCTTAGCTGCCATGTCTGCGGTGAAGTCTTCGAGAGGATATACACCCTGGATGACAAGGGGACCGTAGGTCTGGTATTCCACAAGAGGGAGTGCACCGCTGTCTTCAAGATCCACATGAGCACCGTCCTTATCCACATGTATCGTAACCCAGGCCATACCTTCGAAGCTGGTATAATTGGGTACCTGGCAGTGGATGAAGTTGCCCAGTGAATAATAGCACAGTCCCGAGTTTCCGGATTCCGTGGTGATGTACTGGACCGGCTCAACGATGTGGGGATGAGCTCCTATTATCACATCGGCTCCCGCATCGATCATCTGTCTTGCGAAATCCTTCTGGTATGCACAGGGCTCAAAGGAATATTCATAACCCCAGTGAGGGCACACGATGACGATATCGGAGACAAGATCTGCCAGTCTGATATCCTCAAGCACTTCAGGGTTTATGGTATCGAAGTCTATGACTCTTGATGAAGGATCATAATAGCACAGCCTGTTCAGGTATCCGTCGAGTCCGTTGGCCCATGTAGCCCAGTTATGGGAGTATGTATAGTTGAGGATCGATATTTTGACCCCGTTTATCTCCCTGACCACAAAGGCGGAGGTGTTGTACATATCTATGGGCTCCAGTTCAAGATCGTCGAATGCGGGACGGTTGTTCTGTGTGATGCCGTATTTATCAAGCCAGTAAGATCCCGTATGCGCATCTCTTGAATCCTCTTCAAGATCCGAGTGGGTTCCCACAACACTTATCTCCGGATAATTATCCGCAAAATAATCGTGGAAATAGATCAGACCGCCAAGACCCTGGTCATAGGTGTGGTTGGTGGCTGTAAGGACAACGTCGAATCCCGCCTTGGCGATGGCATCTGCCGCTTCAGTCGGGGAATTGAATGCGGGATACCCGCTGAATCCCCTGTCGTTACCGCCTATGGGAGACTCCTGATTGATTATGGCGATATCCGCCGCATCTATGAATTCAAGGATATCCTTGAAAAGAAAGTCGTAATTTCTGGTTCCGTCCGCCTGTGCTCCCTGATTGACAAGTCCCATATGAAGAAGGTCGTCTCCCACCATCATCACATGTATATCGAACTCTTCAAAGGGTTCTTCTTCCGGAACGGGTTCCGGTTCCGGGATCACAATGGCTTCGCCTGCCATGGGGTCTGATCCACCGGTCTGTTCCTCGGATGTCTCCGGCGCCGCATCTGCCACCTGCCTCTCCTCATCGAATACCGGCCGTATCAGGAATACGTATCCCAGAACGAGGGCAAGTACCAGTAACGCCAGGAAGGTGCTGACAAAAAAAGCCCTCTTGCGGCGTTTTTTCTTAAGATATGCTTTCATCTCGGAAGATGTCATGTTGTTTCTCCAATAGATCCGCCTTAAAACAGCGGTCCGTAATGTGCTTTTTAACTCAAAAAATATAACATTTACCCGGTTTAAACGCAACTTTGTGAAGAGTTTTGGAACGTTTATTAAGGGATATTTCGAAAATGTTACAAAATTGTTGCAAAATGTAAAAATTACGATATAATTAAAACTGCTCGTACAAAAACAAAGGATTATCATGAACCTTAAGAGTATTTTGAAAAGTGCATCGATACTTCTGGCAGGCACAGCAGCAGCTGTGCTTATTCCCGTTAGTGTACAGGCAGGCGGACTTGTATCCGGAGGAGCTGCAAGGGAGCTCAATACTTCCGCATCAACCCTTTCGGAGACTGTTTCTTTCTCTTCGGCAAGAGCCATAACAGCTCAGATCACCGATCCTTCGGAGGTCATCGAAGAGGAATATCTTAATCTTTCCATCGCCATGTTCGAGACCAGTCCCAAGTACTGCAACGTAAGAAGCGGACCGGGTACTGAGTATTCCATCGTAGGACGCATGTATGACGGAAGCGTCGGTTCCATACTTGATGGAGCTGATGAGGACATTGCGGATGATAAGGATCCCGATGACGATAACGATCAGTGGATCCATCTGCGCAGCGGTTCCGTGGAAGGATATGTTCTGTCCGATTTTGTTGTTACCGGAGTTGAGGCATACAACAGACTCGAGGATTATACGGAATATTACGCCGAGGTTCTCGTAAGCCAGCTCAATGTAAGAAAGGAAGCATCCATTGATTCCGCATGTCTTACATATGTTACAAGAGGCGAGAGATACCATGTTGTAATGGAAAGAGGCGTCGATCCCAGGATCTATCTTGCGGCAAGAGAAAGCGAAGCCGATCTTGACGAAGAAGATGACGGCATGACATGGATCAAGATCGAATATGCCGAGGGTAAGGTAGGATATGTATCAGCCGATTATATCACCATAACCGAGGAGTTCGGCACCGCCAAGTCACTTGAAGAGATCCAGGCAGAGGAAGCAGCGGAAAGAGAGCGTAACCTTCGTGCTACCACCTCAAACGGCGGACAGACTTCATACTCCGCACCTGCAGAGAACCTTACCATAGTTCCCAACCTCAGCACCGACTATTCCACCACGTCCGAGCTCAGAATGGCTATCGTAAGCTATGCGCTTCAGTTTGTTGGAAATCCTTATGTAATGGGCGGTCAGAGTCTTGCTGCTACAGACTGTTCCGGATTTACCTGCTATGTGTTCAGGGACTTCGGTTACAGCATTTCCAGAACTCCTTCCGGACAGTACTCATCTGCCGGACGTGCAGTGACACTTGCAGAGGCACAGCCCGGCGATATCATCTGCTACGGTAACGGCGGATGCTCACACGTAGCTCTTTACATCGGAAACGGACAGATAGTTCAGGAATCCAATCCGAGACGCGGACTTGAAGTCAACTCCGTATACTTCATGAGCAACATCATCGGCGTCAAGAACGTAATAGACTGATAATGAAATAATATGATATGATTAATCCCGTCCCGGCTATCCGGGGCGGGATTGTTTTAACGATACATGTTTACTGGGGATTACCGGGAGGAATGATATGGATGTAGATAAGATACTGGCAGCCTGCGATCATACGCTCTTACACCAGGATGCGACATTTGATGATATCAGGGCTCTTTGTGACGATGCCATAAAGTATGGCACCGCTTCTGTCTGCATCCCTCCCTGCTATGTCAAGGAAGCAAAGCAGTATGTAGGCGATCGTATGAAGATATGTACCGTCATCGGATTCCCCAATGGCAATATGACCACCACCGTCAAGGTTCTTGAGACATTCGATGCCATAGACAAGGGTGCCGATGAGATCGATATGGTGATCAATATCGGGAGACTTAAGAGCAGGGATTATGCCTATGTATCACAGGAGATTGCTCTGATCAAGCAGGCATGCGGGGATCATATCCTCAAGGTCATCATCGAGACCTGCATGCTGACGGATGAAGAGAAGATCAAAATGTGTGAGATCGTGACCGGATCCGGAGCAGACTATATCAAGACCTCAACCGGATTTGCCTCCGGCGGAGCAACCTTTGAGGATGTTAAGCTCTTTGCGGAGCATGTGGGAAGCGGAGTAAAGATCAAGGCCGCAGGCGGTATCTCATCCCTGGAGGATGCGGAGAAGTTCATGGAGCTTGGTGCATCCAGGCTCGGAACCAGCAGGATAGTAAAGATCGTAAAGAGCATGGAACAGTAGATAAAAGGTCATCCCCGAAAGAGGATGACCTTTTATATTCCCGCTCATTCATGTCGGATCGATGCCCCGGTGCGTTATCACTTTCCCAGGAGCCTTAGATAATAAGGGAGCTCAAGTTCGAAGTTGACAGCGTAGTTAACTTTATCGGGATCGTTATAGGTATTGCGTATGCTGGCGGTGGTGAAATCGGCTGCGATCACAAGGGAATCGTAGATGCTGTGGCCGTTTACCAGAGCGCCGGTAAATGCGCTTGCATACACATCGCCGGTTCCGTGGGATTTATAGGGAACCTTTTCGGTGCCGTAGCTGATGAATTCGTTCTTAGCCGAATCGAATCCGATGAATCCGAAGGTTCCGTCGGAAAGTGTGGCACCTGTTATGACGGGGAACTTAATGCCTCTTTCAGCGAGCTTTTTAAGGATATCCCTGGTAACCTCCTCGGGGGCATCCTCTCCGGGGTAATCCTCCCCCAGCATGAACACGGCTTCCGAAATGTTGGGAAGGGCGATGTCAGATTCTGCGCAGAGGCTTGCCATTTCCTTAGCGAAGGCTTTATCAAAGCCCACATAGAGATTGCCGTTATCGGCCATTGCGGGATCCACGATCTTAACCGTGCCTTCGCCTGCAAAAGCCCTGAAGTAACTCTTGACTATCTCAATCTGCCTGAGGCTTCCGAGGTATCCCGTGTAGAGGGCGTCAAACCTGAAGCCTTCCTTTATCCAGTGATCCCTGATGGGCTCCATGTCGTCAGTAAGGTCACGGAAGGTAAAACCCTTGAACTGCGTGTGGGTTGAAAGAACCGCAGTGGGAACGATGGCCGTCTCAATGCCCGCTGCCGAGATTATGGGAAGCGCTACTGTAAGGGAGCATTTTCCTATGCATGAGATATCCTGTATCGTTGCAACTCTTTTCATGATGTCTCCTTTCTGGTACGCACATAATACAGATGATACTACAAAGTAAAAAATCTTGCCTTTTAGATCAATGCAAAGTATAATTCAGACCTGGCACTATTGATATATCCATTTTGAAAATATTTCATAATACCAGTGGAGAATTATGCTGATCTACAACTTGGAAAAAAAAGGCGATAAGCCGATATATGAATATATATACGGATGTATCCGGGACGATATCCGCTCCGGTGTGCTTTGCAGTGGCGATAAACTCCCCTCCAGAAGACAGATGGCGCTGGATAACGGTATTGCGGAGATAACCGTTTCCAATGCCTACTCCCAGCTTGTGACTGAGGGCTATATAGAGAGCAGGGAGAAGAAGGGATTCTTCGTTGCATCCGATATCGAAGATGTCACACAGACGGTGGGAGATCCCGGCAACAGAACTGATAAGGGGATTGAAGCGGTGACCCCGGCAGGCAGCAGTGACCGGTTCCCGGAAAAGAACGGGGTGACCGCGCTGTGCTGCGATACCGCTCCATTCGGAGATGTACTGAATATCTCCACCGGCGGCCTGCCCGAGGAGACATTCCCTTTTGATACATGGTCGAAGCTTGTAAGGAAGATCCTCTCAGAGAGGCGGAGCGAGTGTATAAAGGCCCCTGAAGCCAGAGGAATGCTGCAGCTTCGGGAAGCCATAGCCGGATACCTGTCACGTTCAAGAGGCTTTTGCCCTGATCCCGAGAGGATCATAGTGGGGCCCGGAACGGAGTATCTTGCAAGCCTGCTCCTTAACATCATCGGCGGAAGTTCCATCGTGGGTGTGGAGGATCCGGGATACAGCAACATCTCGAATCTGTATGAGATGAGTGCACATAAGTGCCTTCATATACCCGTGGATGAGAACGGGCTTATTACCTGCGGCCTTAAGGATTACAATCTGAAAATGATCCATGTATCCCCTTCCCATCACTTTCCCATAGGGTGTGTGATGTGTGCCGGCAGGAGAACCTCTCTCATCAACTGGGCATATTCAGAGGATGGCTGGATCGCAGAGGATGATTACGACTCGGAGTTCAGGTTCGAGGGAAGACCGGTGCCTCCTCTTATAGCTTCGGATCCGGGAAGGGTCATATACATGAACACCTTCTCCCGTACCATATCTCCCTCCATCAGGATATCCTACATGATACTTCCGGAGGAGCTGTATGAAAAATATGTACGTAAGCATATGTATCACTCGGGAAGCGTCTCCGCTCTCGAGCAGCTGACACTGGCGTCATTTATTTCCGAGGGATATTATGAGCGCCATCTGAACAGAGTGCGCAATTTCTACAGAAAGCGCAAGAAGGCTATATTTGCTATTGCGCGTGACGGTGAGCTTGCAAGGTATTTTGAATGTGAGGGCGATGGAAGCGGCATGACCTTCCTCCTTCATTCAAGGAAGCCCATAGATGATAAAAAATTCCTGAAGGATCTTAAATCACACGGGCTTTTGTTGTATTCGCTGGAAGATTATTGTTACAATGTCTCTGATTTTGCCCATAACAGGTATGTTGTCAATTTCGGTTCCGTAACCGAGGAGCAGTTTAAGGATGCGGCACGCATAATGTGTGATTCGTTGAAAGGATAGTATGTCAAAGCTTAGTGTTAAAAAACCATTTACCGTGCTGGTCATGATCATCATTATGATCGTACTTGGCACGGTAAGTATCATCAGGATGCAGATGGATCTGCTCCCTCATATTTCCCTGCCCTATGTGCTGGTCATCACCACGTATCCCGGCGAATCTCCGGAATCCGTTGAAGCCACCATATCCAAGCCTCTTGAGCAGGTGCTGGGAACCATCTCCGGTGTCAAGAATATCTATTCCATGAGCTATGAGAACTACGGAATAGTGGAGCTTGAATTTGCGGAAGGCACCGACCTTGATTCCGTCATGGTCAAGATCTATACCCAGATCGATACGGTGCGTGCGGGGTGGCCGGACGGCGTTGGCATACCTTCCATAATGGAACTTTCCACAGACATGATCGCCAACCAGTATCTTGCCATCTCTTATGAAGGGATGGATATAGAACAGCTCTCCAAGTTCGCTGAGGAGACGGTCGTTCCCGCATTTGAGAGACAGGACGGCGTTGCAAGCGTGAGTGCCAGCGGACTTATCGAAAAGAGTGTGCAGATCCAGCTTGACCAGGGTAAAGTGGATGCCCTCAATGCCAAGATCTATGCATATGCCGAGGAAAAGCTCGAGGAAGCCCTTGCGGATATCATGGAGAACCAGAGCAGTCTCGATGATGCAAGAAACCAGCTCATAGATTCACAGAACGAGCTTAACCAGGCACAGGCAGACCTTAACCAGAGCCTGGCCGATCTTACGCAGAATTATGCCGACCTAATCCAGTCCCAGTATGATCTTGTGGATTCCATTGAAGAGATCGATGATGCCAGAAGAGAACTGGACGAGAAGAAAGCAGAGCTGGACGGACAGAAGAACGAGACCTATAACATGCTCGCAAGAGCAAGTGAAGCCCTTGATGCCCTTGCAGTCATCGAGTCCCAGAGACAGATGCTGCAGCAGACCTACGATGCTCTTCTTAAGGCTGCGGGTGAGTACGATGCAACCGGCAGGACAGAGGATGCACTGAAGGCAATGGCTGAAGCTGCAGAGACCAGCGAACAGCTTGCCGAGATGGAAGCCAAGCTGAATGAAGCCAAGGCACAGCTTGCTTCCTATGGTATCAATTCCTATGCGGATCTCGAGAGACTCAAGATGGAAGCCGCAACCCAGTTCGGTTCCGCAAGTGCACAGCTTGCCCTTGCGCAGCAGCAGCTTGAGATGGCTAGGGAACAGGCTGAGGGCGGACAGGATCAGATCAATAACGCTTATGATCAGATAATGAACGGATATGAGCAGATCAGCGACGGCCAGGAACAGATCAACGACGGGCAGCAGCAGATCAACGACGGCTGGGACCAGTACTATGATGCCGTGGAGCAGTTCAACGACGGTCTCGAACAGTTCGAGGTTCAGAGACAGGAAACGCTTAAGAAGGCCAATTCGGGCGAGCTGCTTACTCTCCAGACTCTGTCACAGCTGATCTATGCCCAGAACTTCGATATGCCCGTGGGCTATATCGATGATAAGGATGATAACTCATGGCTTCTCAAGATAGGTAACGAGTTCGACAGCATCGAGGAGATGGAAAATACCCCTCTTGTTGTGATCGACGGAGTCGGTACGATCCTTCTCGGGGATGTCTCCAATATCACACTTATAGACAATTCATCCACCACATATACCAAGCACGATACCAAAGACGGCGTCATACTCAGCGTCTTCAAGAGCAGTGAAGCCGGATCCAACGATGTTGCAACAGTATGTCTGAAGGAGATCGACCGTCTTGAGGAAAAGTACCCCGGACTTGACATCACTGTCATGATGGACCAGGGTGCATACATCACCATGATCCTTTCCGTTGTCGTTCAGAACATGCTCATCGGTGCGGGTCTTGCAATACTTATCCTTGCACTTTTCCTCAAGGATGTACTTCCCACCATTGTTGTTGCCATAAGTATTCCTCTGAGTGTGCTCACCGCACTCATCGCCATGTATTTCAGCGGAGTCTCCCTGAACATGATGAGCCTTTTCGGAATGAGCCTCGGTATAGGTATGCTGGTTGATAACTCCATAGTCGTAATGGAGAACATATACAGATTGCGAGGACGCGGAATAGAAGCCCCGCGTGCGTCGGTACAGGGTGCCAATCAGGTGTTCGGCGCAGTTGCGGCATCTACCCTTACAACCATCTGCGTATTCTTCCCCATGGTATATACCGAGGGACTTATCAGGGAACTGATGCTTCCTCTTGCACTGACAATTATCTATACGCTCCTGTCATCCCTCCTTATATCGATGACTGTGGTTCCTGCGGCATGTTCCACCCTGCTCCGCCGCACCAAACCTAAATCACATAAGCTCTTTGATGCAGTCCTTGAAGTATATGGAAAGCTTCTGAATTTCTGCCTGAAGGTCAAGATAGTCCCTCTTGCCCTCGCAGTGGGACTCCTTGCATTCAGTGTGTTCATCGCACTCCGTTCCGGTATCGTCATGATCCCCAGTGCCGCATCCAGCCAGATACAGGGCAATGTATGGTTCGATGAAGAGATGACAAGGGAAGAGTGCTATGCACAGATGGATCAGCTCATCGAGAGGATGAACGGTATCGAGGGGATTGATTCGGTATGCGTTATGAGCGGCAATGCGGACATGGCACTGACGATGGGAGGGTCCTCCGATTCGTTCAGCAGCTATTCCCTTATGATCCTCTGCGAAAATGATGAAGCAGGCGCAGAGGAGGTTGCAGAGATCACCGACAAGATGCTCGCATGTGCTGAGGGGCTCAACCTGAACATGAGCGTTACATCCGGACTTGATGCCATGGACCAGCTCCTCGGAAGCGGTCTTTCCATAGACATATTCGGTGAGGATATCAGAGAGATCACCCGTATCAGCAATGAGATCATGGATATCATCGGAACCGTAGAGGGATATACGGACATATCAAACGGCAACGAAGATGCCAAGCAGATACTTCATATGTACATCGACAGGGATGCAGCCATTAATGACGGACTTACCGTAGCCCAGATCTACCAGGCGATCTACGGAAAGCTTACCACTTCATCCGTTGTCACCAGCGTCACCATTGCGGGAGAGACCCTCGATGTTGAGGTCATAACGGATCTCGAACCCCTCGATGCGGAAAATATCCTGGATTACACCTTCAGGATTGACGATGAGGATGAAAACGGCAATGCCATAACCCGCGATGAGCCTCTGAGCGGTTATGCCACTATCGTAAAAGAAGACGGACAAAACGAGATCAACAGACTCAACATGAGCTATTACATCACCGTCACTGCTGATGTTGAGGAAGGATATAATAACGCACTTCTTACAAGACAGCTTACTCCGCTTCTGGATGCATATGAGCTTCCCAGCGGATATACAATGGATCTTGGCGGAGAGAGCGAGACCACCAATCAGATGATCGAGCAGATGGCACTGGTCATGGCTCTTTCACTGATACTCGTGTATCTGATTATGGTAGCGCAGTTCCAGAGCCTTTTAAGCCCCTTCATCATCCTTTTCACGGTGCCCCTTGCGTTCACCGGAGGATTCCTGGGACTGAAGCTTATGGGTGAGCCGGTTTCCATGATGGCTCTCATGGGATTCCTCGTGCTCATGGGGACGGTCGTTAACAACGGTATCGTGTATGTGGACTACACCAACCAGCTCAGAAAGGGCGGGCTTGAAAGACACGATGCGCTTATCGTAGCCGGCAAGACCAGAATGCGTCCCATCCTTATGACCGCAATGACCACCATACTGGCAGAGAGCAGCCTGTGCATAGGTGACTCTCTTTCATCCCAGCTCGGAAAGGGAATGGGTATCGTTATCATCGGCGGTCTGGCATATGCTACCCTGATGACTCTGTTTATAGTTCCGGTCATTTATGATATCCTATTCAGGAAAAAGCCGCTGGACATTGATACAGGTTCGGAGAGCCTTGACGATATCCCCGATGATGCTGCAGAGTATCTGAAGGACAAGGAGATGAGGGATAAGGCTGCGGCGGAAGCTGAAGCGTCCGGCATTGAAGACAGGGAAAACAGTGAAGCTGATAAGCCATCAGAAGGCAATGCGGCGGAAGCTGATGGATCAACAGAGCAGGAGGTTAATATTGAGCAGACTTCTGATATTGAACGGAACACTGATGGATCCGAAGTCGGGAAAGAACGGGAAAGCGGATCTGATCTTAAGTGACGGTAAGGTTGAAAGTATTTTGCCGGAAGGCGGTGCAGTGGCGCAGCCCGGTGATGAAGTGATAGATGCCGCCGGTCTTATAGTGGCACCGGGACTGGTGGATGTACATGTCCACTTCAGGGATCCCGGCTTTACGGATAAGGAGGACATCCTTACAGGTGCAGCGGCAGCGGCTAAGGGAGGGTACACCTCGGTTGTCATGATGGGCAACACGAACCCTAAGTGCGACAATCCGGAGACTCTTGAATACATGCAGAAGAAGGCCTCCGAAACTCCCATTCATATATACGTTACCTGCAATGCAACCCTTGGAATGAAGGGCGAGGAGATCTCCGATATTGCGGGTCTTCATAAGGCCGGAGCGGTAGGAGTTACCGATGACGGACTTCCTATCATAGACCACGGTATTCTGACACAGGTGTTCCTTAAAGCGGCACAGTGCGGCATCCCCGTAAGCCTTCATGAAGAGGATCCTGCACTGATATCTGACAACGGCATAAACCGCGGCAAGGCTTCGGATCACTTCGGAATAGGCGGTTCTCCCGCAGAGGCAGAGGTTTCCCTTATAAAGAGGGACCTGAACATAGCGGAAGGAACCGGTGCAAGAGTGGATATCCAGCATATCTCCACAGCGGGCGGAGTCGAAGCAGTAAGAGAGGCTAAGAAGAGGGGGCTTGATGTCCATGCCGAGGCAACTCCCCATCACTTCACCCTTACAGAGGATGCGGTCATAACCCATGGAACCAATGCCAAGATGAACCCGCCCTTAAGGACAGAAAGCGACAGACTTGCGGTTATAGAGGGACTTAAGGACGGCACCATCGATATGATCGCAACGGACCATGCTCCTCATACCAGCGAGGAGAAGTCGAGACCTCTCGCCAAGGCACCCAGCGGGATCATCGGACTTGAAACGGCTCTTGCCCTCGGCATCACCGAGCTTGTGGAAAAGGATCATATGTCCATGATGGATCTGATAAGGCTTATGACCTATGGACCTTCACAGGTATATAATCTCGACGCCGGTTATATCGCAGAGGGCGGTCCTGCGGATATCATTCTGATAGATCCTGATGCAGAATGGACCGTTGAGGACAACTTCGCTTCCAAGGCACACAATACCCCCTTCATCGGATGGAGACTGAAGGGAATGAATAAAATGACAATAGCGTCAGGCAAAATAGTTTATAAGGCTGAGTGAACAGGATGAAAGCAAAGGTTACAGGAAAAGTGATATCCCAGAGCTGTATTGCTCCGGGTATCTATGATCTCAGGATAGAGACTGATCTGGCACAGGATGCACATGCCGGGCAGTTCGTGGGCGTGTTTACAAAGGATGCATCCACACTTCTTCCAAGACCCATCAGTATCTGCGGTGTGTCTGATGATAAGAAGAGCATAAGACTTGTGTACAGAGTAGCCGGAAAGGGAACGGATGAGTTCTCGGGACTTGAGGAAGGAGATGAAGTAAAGCTCCTGGGAGTCCTCGGAAACGGATACGATATAGAAAAGCTTTCTTCCATCCGTACTTCTGCACCCTCAAAGGTTCTGCTGCTTGGAGGAGGGATCGGAATACCTCCCATGCTGGAGCTTGCCAGGGAACTGAGTGCAGCAGGCGTAAAGGTGATCTCCGTAATGGGATACAGGGATGACAGAACCTTCCTTCTGGATGAGTTCACCGCATATTCCGATACTTACGTGGCAACCGAGGACGGAAGCCTCGGAACAAAGGGTAATGTTCTTGATGCCGTCAGGGAAAACGGTATTGAATTCGACTGCATCTGTGCATGCGGTCCCATGCCCATGCTCCGTGCCATCAAGACATTCGCCGGGGAAAAGAAGGCATTCATATCCCTCGAAGAGAGAATGGCCTGCGGAGTCGGTGCCTGTCTTGGGTGTGTCGTTAAGACCAGGGAGGTGGACCATCACTCCCATGTCAACAACGCAAGGATCTGTACGGACGGACCGGTATTCGAAGCTTCGGAGGTGGAGATATGATGAAGACTGAAGTTAACATAGCCGGTGTAACATTTAAGAATCCCGTCATGGAGGGTTCCGGAACATTCGGCTCCGGAATGGAATATTCGGAATTCGTCGATCTTAACAGACTTGGCGCTGTGGTGACCAAGGGCGTCGCCAATGTGCCCTGGCCCGGCAATCCCACACCGAGAGTATGTGAGGTGTACGGCGGAATGCTCAATGCCATAGGCCTCCAGAATCCGGGCATCGAAGTATTCTGTGAAAGGGATCTGCCCTTCCTGGCAAAATATGACACGAGAGTCATAGTCAATGTATGCGGAAGATCCGTAGAGGATTATGTGGAGGTTGCGGAGAGACTTTCAGGTGAAGACAGAGTCGATATGCTGGAGATCAACGTATCCTGTCCCAATGTAAAAGAGGGTGCCATTGCTTTCGGAACAGACAGAAAGTGCCTGGAGAATATCACCAAAGAGATCAAGGCCCATACGAAGAAACCCGTTATCATGAAGCTCACTCCCAATGTCACAAGCATCGCCGAGATGGCAATGGCAGCAGAGAGCGGCGGAGCGGATGCCATATCTCTCATCAATACCATAACCGGTATGAAGATAGATATCGAGAGAAGGAGATTCGCTCTTGCCAATAAGACCGGAGGAATGAGCGGCCCCGCCATCAAGCCCATAGCCGTGAGGATGGTCTACCAGGCATCCCATGCAGTTAAGATACCTGTTATCGGAATGGGAGGCATCGCAACAGGCGAGGATGCCATCGAGTTCATGATGGCAGGTGCGACCGCCGTCAGTGTCGGAATGATGAACTTCGTCAATCCCTACGCCACCACAGACTGCATAAAGGGCATCGAGGATTACATGACCCGCCATGGAATAGAGGATATTAACGAAATCATAGGATGTGTATAATTTCTAAACTCCGTCTCTAAGCAGTCGGAGTTTATTTTTTGTCTCTTGACAATACGTAATAATACGTATAGTTTATAAATAAGGAGACGTTAAATGCCACTGACTTCCAAAGAAATGATAAGAAAACTAAAAAAGCACGGTTTTGAAATAGTTTCTCAAAACGGATCACATGTGAAACTTGTAAATCCTGATAACAATATTACTCTAATAGTTCCATATCACAGTAAGGAATTGAAGAAAGGGTTAGAGAGGGCTATATTAAAACAGGCCGGCATAGAGGAGGAATGAGATGAAGAATTATTATTATCCTGCGATATTCCATCATGATGAAAATGGAGGATACTGGATATCGTTCCCTGATTTTCCGGAGTGTCTTACACAGGGGGATGATATGGATGATGCCTACAAAATGGCTGTAGATGCCATAGGCCTGTGTATAGATGAGAGATTGAAGAACCGGGAAGAATTGCCCGAAGCATCAAAACCATTTGATCTGATGGTTGAAAAAGATGATTTTTCATGTCTTATAGAATTTGATCTGCTGAATTACAGGCGTACTCATAATACAAGATCGGTGAAGAAAACTCTGAGTATACCTGAGTGGCTGAACGAGGCTGCCATCATGCAGAATATCAACTTTTCCCAGGTGCTTCAGGAAGCCCTAATGCAAAAAGTAGGCATGCTTTGATGATTGTATTTCCGATAAGCGGATGATAGAATTTTGTTAAGTAACTTAATAACTGCGGGAAACAGGACGATATAGTATTTACATAAACTGTTTCAGGGCAGTTTGTGTATCATGGATGATGGATGTTGCACTAAGCGCGGGAAGGTCCCGGATAACGGGAGCGGATCAAGCGGTGTGTGACGAAAGGAGAGAGTTTATGAATGTAAACGGAGTTACATCCTCTCAGGCTGCCGGTGCGTATGCGGCTTATACATCCCAGGTAAAGGCAAAAGAAGCCGAGAATACCACAGGTAAGAATGAAGAGGCTGCAGCGGTCTACGAGCCTTCACAGGAGGCACAGACTGCAGACACAGTTAAGTCCTACAAGCCCAACACCGCTATCATCGATAAACTTAAGGCCGAAGCAGATGCCAGGACCGAAGGACTCCGCAATCTTGTGGAGAAGCTCCTGGGTCAGCAGGCTCAGAAGTTCGGAGAGGCAACCGATATATGGTCATTCCTTAAGAGTGGCGAGTATGAGGTTGATCCCGAGACCAAGGCTCAGGCCCAGAAAGATATCGCTGAAGACGGTTATTGGGGAGTCGAGAAGACAAGCGATCGTATAGTACAGTTTGCAACAGCTCTTACAGGCGGAGATCCGGACAAGCTTGACAGCATGATCGACGCATTTAAGAAGGGCTATGCGCAGGCTGAGAAGACTTGGGGAGGAGAACTTCCCGAGATCTCAAAGAAGACCTATGACGCCGTCCTTGATAAATTCGATAAGTTAAAGACAGGCGAAACGGATCCTTCAAAATATCTCACAGAGTAATATCATCCATGAATACAAAAGGTTGCTCCCCACAAGGGGAGCAACTTTTAGGGTAAAATTATGATAACAGAACGCGCATACGCCAAGATCAATCTCTGTCTTGATGTCACGGGAAAGAGACCAAGCGGTTACCATGACGTAAGGATGATCATGCAGACCGTTGATATATATGACATTCTGTCATTGGAGAAAGCGGAGGAAGGGATCTCCATCGATGTGGGAGGAAGTCCCCTTCCCATTGACGGAGATAACCTTATATACAAGGCGGCCCGGAAGATAATGGACAGGTGCGGGATAAGCGGAGGTGTTTCAATCTCACTGGAAAAGCATATCCCGATCGCGGCCGGGATGGCGGGAGGAAGCTCCGATGCCGCCGCGACCTTAAGAGGAGTGAACAGACTGTATGAGTGCGGACTTACCCGGGACGAGCTCAGGGAGATAGGCGTTACCATAGGTGCTGATGTTCCATATTGTGTAGAAGGAGGCACGGTCCTGGCAGAGGGAATCGGTGAGGAGCTTACATTCCTAAAGCCCCTTCCTGAATATGTCATAGCCGTGGCTAAGCCAAAACAGGGAGTTTCCACCGGGAATATCTATACCGCCCTGGATGAGATCTTCGATTCCATTGCCCATCCCGATGTGGACAAAATGCTGGGATGCATGAATACCTGCTCCGGAACAGGATTCCTCCGGTATCTGGGGAATGTTCTGGAATATGTCACAGAGCCTCTGTGCCCGGATGTGGGGAAGATCAAGGATGTATTTAACAGTGCCGGTTCTCAGGGGACGCTTATGACAGGGAGCGGCCCGACAGTGTACGGCTTCTTTGAAGACAGGGAAAAAGCATCAGCTGCCATCGCTTCGGTAAGGGCTGCGGGACTTGCTTCCTATGATGAGAGCTTTGTCACCGGGCTGGTTGCTCCAAACTACTCCGAATGCTGAACCCTTGCCGGGGATCCGGGATTCATGAGTTCCTTCGGATACCGGTCATTACGGTTCTTGACACCGATAAACGGATTGTACTAAAATCAGTACAATCCGTTTTACTTTGTATACATTTTCTGTATACAGAATTCAATGGACATATACATCTACGCATGACCTGCCTGATACCGGCAGGATGATCATGATCCGGAGGTACATCTATGCCGGCAGCTAAGGAAGAGGATTTCCTGCCATTAAGAGATTCCGTATATAATAAGCTCCGCCAGGCCATACTCACAGGGGAGCTTCCCGCAGGTGAGAGGCTTATGGAAGTGCATCTCGGCGATAAGCTGGGAGTCAGCCGCA
>JAEEGJ010010573.1_pt1 | contig 23945 bp, 18 predicted proteins | sample 8958761 | NCBI WGS metagenome assembly JAEEGJ01 (sample SAMN16246546, study PRJNA631951) | gut metagenome | biome: gut microbiome; feature: rumen; material: RS-attached | host: Bos | place: Iran: Karaj | collected 2018-10 | reverse complement strand
TGGCCGTAACTCTTCGCAATCTTGCCCGCGTCGAGCGAACGCTGGGCGCGGTACGAAAGCACGCCCGATTCCGATGCGCTTGCGATTGTCGCGAGCGAAAGGAGCAGCGCTATGCCGAACTTGCGCATTACCATAGCGTCTCCACCATGAAGGGCACGGAATCCTTGCTAGGCATGGACCTGCGGATAATCCACATGTTCGAGATGCCGCTCATCAGGTCGTCTGCGTTCTGGAGCGTCTGCTCCGTAGATTCCATAAAGTCCGAAAGTCCGGTGGTCACCAGGCCCACTTCCTTCAGGAGGCCGTCGACCTTGCCCATGGTTCCATCGACCTTGCCCATGAGACCTTCGACGTTACCCATGAGGTTGTCGACCTTGCCGGGCAGCGGCTTGAGTTCGGTCATCATGCCGGAAACATCGTCCGTGATGTCGTTGACCTTGTGCAAGAGCCCGGGCACGTTGCTGTGGAGCGTGTCGAGGAGGCTAGACGTCTTGAATAGCGCGTTCTTGCCTGTGAGCGTAATGTCGTTGAGTCGGCGCAACTGCGTGTTCAGGTTGTCGTACAGTGCACGTGAGCCGAAGAGGGCTCCGACCGTAGTTCCCGTATCCATCGCCATGGCGACGAGCGTATCCGCCGCATCGATAAGCAGGTTCACGCGCCCGAGCAGTTCGTTGGCGGTTTCAAGCACGGTTTCGATATCCTGCGCCTTTCCCGGGGGCAGGAAGTCTCCATCCTCGAGGACGCGGCCCACGCCCTTGCGGGATTCGATGGTCACCACGCGCGCCGAGATCAGGTTCTGGTCGCGGATGGCGTAAACTGTAGCGCTGTCGGTAATCCAGCTCTGGAACTGCTTGCGGAGGGTGAATTCCAGGTACACGCCGTTGTCCTTGATTTCCATGTCCGAAATCTGGCCAACGTCGACACCGCTAATCTGGACGCGGGTACCGGGCCTGAGGCCGAGCGCCTTTTCAAAAGTACTGTGCAGGTGGTATTCCTCCACGCCGATCATGCCGCTTGTGAACAGCTTGGTGTAGAGGACTAGTGCAAAAACCATGATAGCGACCGTAAAGAATACGCCTACCAGGAGGCCGGAAACCTCCATCCAGTTGATTTGCTTTACGGGTTTGAATTTCATGTCGATAAATATATAAATATTCGTTTATTGTGTATACGGTAAAATTTTTGTTTTGTATTTTGAAGAAAAAAAGAGGATTTTATGGATTTTTTTGAATTCTTGGACAATTCGGTCACCCCTTCGCATACGGTCGCGGGTCTGGTTTCCGCCTTTCGGGCGGCCGGGTTCCGCCTCTACGAACCCATGATGCCGACAAGGATTGAACCCGGCAAGGGCTACTGCATTGTGCGGGATTCGTCCCTGATTGCCGTCCGTGTCCCCAAGAGCGTGAGCCAGTTCCCCGGGTTCCGCATTGCGCTTGCCCATACGGATTTCCCGACCCTGAAGATTACGCCCCATCCCGACCGGGTTTCCTGTGGCGTGCAGACGCTCCACCCCGAAATATACGGCAGCCCGATTTTCACGAGCTGGCTAGACCGCGACCTGGGATACGCGGGCGTTCTCGCCTATGCGGAAGGCGGCGAGGTGCGACTCAAGACTTTCCGTGGCGACAAGCTGTTCCGCATACCGCAGTTGGCAGTCCACCTGAATCGTGGCGTGAACCAGGACGGCCTGAAGGTCAATCCCCAGACGGACCTTGATGCCCTGTGGAGCGTGGTTACGGGCGAAAAGTTCGAGGACACCCTGCGGGCGGAAATCCCGGAAGGCGCGAAGTTGCTCGACTTTGACGTGCAGTTGTTCGATGTGCAGAAGGCGGCCCGTGGCGGGTTCCACGACGAGTGGATTTATTCGGGAAGGCTCGACAACCTCTCGAGCTGCCACGCGATTGCCGAGGCGTTTATCGCTTCGGAACCGCTCGAAAACGACTTTGCCGTTGCCTGCTTCTTCAATAACGAGGAAGTCGGTTCCACGACCCGCGAAGGTGCGGGCGGGAACTTCCTGAAGAGCGTGCTGGATTCTATCGTCCCGAAAGTCGATGCGCTCCTGGCGTCCAATTCGCTTGCGCTTTCCATCGACATGGCGCATGCGGTGCACCCGAACTTTCCGCAGAAGCACGAGCAGAACCATGCCCCGATTCTGGGTGGCGGAATCGTATTGAAGACAAATTCGCAAAAGCGCTACGCGAGCGATGTGTATTCCAATGCGCGTTTCAAGCTGCTTTGCGAACAAGCGAACATCAACTGCCAGACCTTCGTGATGCGTAACGACATGCCCTGCGGCTCAACGGTCGGGCCTACGGTATCTGCGGCTCTCGGAATTCCGACGGTCGATATCGGCGAGCCCATGCTCAGCATGCACAGCATCCGCGAGATGACTGCGGCGAAGGACCATGCCGATATGATCAGTCTTCTGAAGGAGTTCTACCGCGAAAAAGCTTGAAGCCTTCCTGATTATATTACATTTACTCCAAGGAGTTGATGTACGTATTTATGAAGGGTTTCATTAAATTTTTAAGGTCTATTGAGGTTCCGCAGGCGAGGTGGAACCGGGCTACGCTGGCCTTCTTGATATGGGGAAGCCTTTGCCTTTTGGCAAACCTGTTCTGCACGAACGCGAATGCCTTTGGCGGCGATCAGGGCTACTGGGCGGACTGGGTCAAGAAACTTGCCGAAGGCGGTTTCGAGAAGTTCAACGGCAACTATCCGCCGCTCTACGTTTTTTGGCTGTGGGTCGTGTCGAAGGTCTACGTGCTTTTCGATATCCCTATCGACAAGACGTTCATGCTCAAGTTCCTGTGCCTGTGGCCGGTATACTTTGCGCACCTTGCCCTTGTGGATATAGCAAGCAGGCTTGTCTCGAAAATAAAGCTTGAACCCGCGAAGGCGAATCTCGTGCTGGCGTTCGTGGCGCTCAACCCGGCGCTGTTGCTCGACGGCCCCATCTGGGGGCAGGTCGACATGTTCCCGTGCATATTCGGCATTGCCGCGCTCTACTGCGTCAATTTCAGGAGCAAGATGAAGTATGCGGCGCTGTTCTATGCGCTCGCGCTCCTCGCGAAGTTCCAGATGATTCTCCTGCTGCCTATCTTCGGTGGCATATTCATCCGCAAGTACAAGATTTCTTGGCGCGGGCTCCCGGCGATGGCGGTTGCAATCGTGCTCGTGCTGTTGCCGTTCTTCATTGCGGGCAACCTTTCGGGCATGCTCTCGCGTGCATACGTGAACACCACGAGCCAGTACCCGTACGCGACATACAATGCGGCGAACCTCTGGATGCTTACGGTAGGGAACCTGAGCGCCGATGCGACGCCGTTCTTCAACCTGCCCAAGGAGGGAATCTGGTCCCTGCTTTCGCCGGCGTGGATTGGCAAGATTCTGTTCGTGATTGTCTCGCTTTACATTCTCAAGAGTTCGCTGTTCGCGCGGAACTTGCGCACGACTTTCAAGCTTGCGACCTTCAGCTCGTTTGCGTTCTTCTTGCTGTTGCCCGGCATGCACGAACGCTACCTGATATACGCGATTCCGTTTGCGTGCATGTGGCTCGTGCTCGACCTGCGCAAGTCCTGGTTCTGGGTGGCCTGCATTACGCTCCTTTGCGCGATGAACATCGAGATGGTCAACGGGCTCAAGGGTGGCGATCTCTGGCCCTGGATTTCTGCGTTCGGCGTGATTGTCTTTGCCGCCGCCTCGGTGCACGCGCTGTTCCCGAAATTCTTCCCGCTGCTCGCGTATGCGATAAGCCGGCTGTCGCTCCCGCGGTTTACGCCCTACGTGGTTCTCGGGCTCATCCTTGTCGTGGAACTTTCCTGCGAGGTGCGCGAATCCCGGCCCATCGAGGTGGAACTCCTGCCGAACCAGATGTATCTCACCGACTTGAAGATAGACCGCTACACGCAGGAATACGGCTCGCCCCGCATCAACCGGAGCGTGGAAGGCAAGACCCTGATGGTGAAGAACCGCCAGTTTGAACACGGTATCGGCTCGCACGCATCGTCCAGCTTGCACTTCACGTTGCCCGCAAATGCGGAATATCTGGATTTCTATGTGGGCGTGGACGATGAAGTGTCCGGCGGCGGCTCGGTAAGGTTTATCGTGAAGTCTGACGAGGGCGAACTCTGGTCCAGCGGGCTTGTTCGCGGGAACAACGCCCCGGTGCCGGGCCGCGCGAAGGTTGCGGGCCTCGACCACATCGTGCTCGTTATCGATGCGGATGGCGACAACGCCTACGATCACGCGGATTGGCTCAGCCTGATTTTGACATTGAAGAAGTAGCATGGTTCGCGTCGACAAGATTCGCATCGGTTTCTGGCTAATCCTTGCCCTCGGCATCTTCGCGCGGGTATTCCTGTTCGGCGACGTTCCGGGCGATATCAACCAGGACGAGGCCTTTGCGGGCTACAACGCCTTCACGCTCATGCACAGCGCGGCGGATTCCTACGGGTACCGCCTGCCGGTGTACCTCACGGCGTGGGGCTCCGGCATGAACGCACTCGAATCGTACCTGATGATTCCCTTTGTCGCTATCTTCGGGCTCAAGGTGTGGGTGATTCGCCTCCCGATGCTCATCGTGGGCATACTCTCGCTTGTCGCCGTCTATCACCTGGTAAGGCGCTTTTCTTCGGGCAAGCTCGCGCTGGCCGCCATGTTCCTTGTGGCGATTTCGCCCTGGCACATCATGCTTTCGCGCTGGGCGCTGGAATCGAATCTCGCCCCCGGGTTTGTACTGTTCGGGATTCTCTTCTTCGTGAAGGGTCTCGAGAAGCCCAAGTTGCTGGTGGCATCGGCGCTGTGCTTCGGGCTTTCGCTCTATGCGTACGCGACGGTATGGTCGGTGGTGCCGTTTATCGTTATTGCGTGTGTGGCCTACGCGCTCTGGGCACACTCGCTCCGGCATACGCGCTACGTGTGGATTTCGCTCGGCGTGCTGGTGGCGCTTGCCTGCCCGCTGGTGCTTTTCCTGCTCGTGAACAAGGGCGTGATTCCTGAAATTAAACTGCCCTTCCTCAGCATCCCGAAGCTCGTGTACTTCCGCGACAGCGAGATTTCCTTTGCCCATATTCCGCGCAATCTTGCAAACCTGGCGAACATTCTCGTAAAGCAGAATGATTACCTCCCGTGGAATTCCTTCGGGCGACACGGACTCTACTACCCGGCGACGCTCGCGTTCTTCCTCGTGGGCTTTTGCGTGTTTGTCTGGAATGCTATCCAGGACATTCGCAGGCGCAGGCTCGGGCTTTCTACGTTCGTGCTGGTGTGGCTTTTTGCGGGCCTTGCCATCGGGGCACTCATCCAGGTGAACGTGAACCGCGTGAATCTCCTCTTCTTGCCGCTCCTTATCGTATCGGCGTTCGGGATTGTTTTTGCGTTTGAGCGTATCCACGTGCGTGCACTTGTGGTTCCGCTGTTCGCCTACCTCATTTGCTTCGCCACCTTCGAGAAGGAATACTTTACCACCTACCGCGACCGTATCGGAAACTACTTCTGCGAGGGCATCGAAGATGCGATGAACCTTGTACTCTCGAAATCGGCCGGCAAGAGCGTGGTTGTTGACCCGGACGTGAGTTACCCGCGCGTGCTTTTCTACGGAAAGGTTCCGCTTGATTCGTACCTCTCGACGGTCAAGTATACGAATTTCCCGAGTGCGTTCCTGTACGTGCGCTCGTTTGACAAGTATATCTTTACCGACAAGATAATTCCCGAGCATAGGCAGAATTTTGTTTACCTGCTCGAAAACAGCGGGGCGCGCATGAAGACCCTGCAGGATTTGGGCTACAACGTGGAATGCTTCGGGAAGTATGTCGTGGGGTACTAAAAAAAGGAGGATAAAATGAATGGGTTACGGATTCGCATGGTTTGCCTGCTGGTAGGGTTCTTCCTGTCGGTTTGCTGCGATGCGGATGTCATGATTGTCGTTGAGGAAAAACTCTACGAGGATTCGCAGGTAAAGGACGCTGTCGCGCTCTACGCGAAGGATATTGGGAATGCGCGGGGCGTGAGTGTCGCGATAAAGACCTTCGCTTCGCCGAAGAACGGCGGGACTGCGGAGGCGCTCAAGGAGCTCCTGGTGAAAAACCGCGAGGGCTTGCAGGGCGCGATATTCGTGGGCGACCTGCCGCGTGCCCTGTTCGAGTTCCCGCAGTGGAACAACGATGGTTTTAGGTACCAGCGCTGGGTTACGGACTTCTACTTCATGGACATGGACGGCGTGTGGCTCGATACGGCATCGGGCTGGTTCGGCATGACCGATGGCAAGATTACGGAAGAGGTTGTCCTTAAGCCGGCTTTCAATATTGGTTCGGCTTCGCCTCTTCCGGGAACCGTCCCTGTGGATAGTTTCTCTATTCGGTATGAGGGCTTTATCAAGCCGCCCCAGACGGGGCTTTGCTCGCTTGAGGTGATTAGCGATAACGGACGCAGGGTGTTCATTGGCGATACGCTGGTGGTGGATGCCTGGCTTCCGGATTGGAGTAGATCCTACTACGGTGCTGTAAATCTGGTCAAGGATAGTTTGTATGCATTCAGATTGGAGTACGAGGAAGAATATGGCGGTGCCGACTTGTCCCTGTACTGGAAATGGGAAGGCGGCATGTGGGAAGAAGTTCCCAAGGACGTTTGGTTCCACGGTAATCCCGTAGAATCCGGGCTGCTGGCGACTTTCTACGGAAACATTGGCCTGAAGGATTCTGTCGAGCATCCGGGTGAACCTACGGGCTGGAAAAGCGGTGCCGGCAACGGTGTTTACGATGCGCATTATTCTGCCAGGCGCGATTCCGTTTCGGATTCGCTTGAAATCTGGGTGTCGCGCATAGACCCCAACACGGCAGGCCTGCTCGGTAGCCCGAAGGATTTGCTGCTGAAGTGGTTCGATAAGGTGCACGCCAGTTACGGGAAGAAGACGTTCTCGAACAAGGCGGCGTATTTCATGGTGCCGGGAACGGACCTGACGGTGGAATCCAACTACAAGTTTGTCCGCGGGCTGTCCGCCCTCTACGGTGAAAGCGCGGTGGATATCATCGAGTCGGATTCGCTCAAGTATGTGCAGAGCATCGCGCAGGATTACGACTGGTCTATCTATGTGGGCCATAGCAACCATCTGGGGCTGGGCCTCGGGTTCAATGCGCGCGATGTGCGCTACCCGATGGATGTGGGCCCGAGAATCTTCCACTTCGCGTCGTGCGGCCCCCTGCTTGCCTATGACGATGTCTATGGCAATACGTACAGCGTTTCTGTCGCGTCTGCGCACCTGTTCGGGACGCGTGGCGGCGGTCTCGTGAGTGTCGGTTCCACCAAGACGAGTGGCGATAACCAGCTGGATGACCTGATGTACGAATATGCTGCCGAAGGGGTGTGGATTGGCGAGGCGTTCCGTCGCTGGCTCAACGAACGTATCAAGCGCAACAGGTACTGGCCGCGCGAAAACATATACGACTGGTTCTATGGCGAATCGATGGTTGGCGACCCGATGCAGGTTTTCGGGACGCAGTCGACGGTGGCGCTCCCTCACAAGAAGGTGTGGCGAGCTCCGCTCAAGAAGCAACGCTCCTACGACGCGTCAGGAAGGCTTGTTCAGGGCCGTTTCCCCGAATACAAGGTGCGGTTCTTCCGGTAACGATGCGAACCACCCTCCGGGGTGGTTTTTGCATGCCCAGTTTTGTATATTATAGTCGATTCCGGAGCGACCGCAGGGAGCGATAGAATCTATAGAAGAGATTAGTATATGCGTTTATTTGTGTTGTTTGTATGCTTGCTGTCGGTAGCGCTTTTTGCGCGGCCAATAAACGACGGCAATAAACTGTTCAAGAACGGCGACTATGCTGGCGCCCTAGAAAAGTATATGAAGGCCCGCGAGGCAGAACCCGCGAACCCGCTCCTGTTCTACAACATTGGTACGTGCCAGTACAGGCTCGGCAATTACGAAGAGGCCAAGAAGGAACTCGAGAGCGCCATGCGCATGCCCGACAAGAAGATGGCCGCGAAGGCTGCCTACAACCTCGCGAACACGCATTTCCGCATGGGCGAGAAGGCTGCCGAGGGTAGCGAACGCATTGCGGCCTGGCGCGAATCCGTCGCCTATTTGAAGAAAGCCATCGACCTCGACAACAATTTCGAGAACGCGAAGAAGAACGTGGAAATTGTCCAGCGCAAGCTGAAGGAAGAACTCGACAAGCAGAAAGAGAACAAGGACCAGAATCAGGACCAGAACAACGACCAGAAACAGCCGCCGCTTTCCGACAAGGCGAAGGAGGTCCTGGCGCGCGCTCTCCAGCTTTGCAAGGATGGCAAGTACGCTGAGGCGAAGGAAATGCTCGAGAACCTGATTGCCGAAGACGAGACTGCGGGTCAGCTGAGCGGCCATGTGCAGCGCATTGACGACGTCATCGAAATCAAGGCGGGCCGCAAGCCCAAGGCGAAGATTGACGCCAGCAACACCGACAACGACCTGGAGGTGATCTGATGCGTTTGATTAGAAGAGAGACCGGTGTCATCCTGAGCGGAGCCGATAGGCGGAGTCGAAGGATCTCCATTGCATTGTACTTGGTATTGTTTTTTGCTGCAGCGGCCTTTGCCGCCCCGAAGTCGGCGAGCGCCTACTACAGCGATGCGGCCTTCCAGTACATCGAAAACCGCCTGCCTTCTGCCGAAATCACCTGCAACGAAGGCCTGCAATACTACCCGAACGACCAAAAGTTGCAAATGCTCCTTGATCGCATCAAGGAAGCCAAGGACGAGCAGAAGAACGAGAACAAGAAGAACGACAAGAACCAGAATAACAACCAGGACCAGAATCAGGATCAAAATAAAGATCAGAATCAGGACCAGAATAAGGACCAGCAGAACCAGGACCAGAACGGCGAAGGCAATTCCAGCGGGTCTGAGAGTTCTTCGAGCCAGGGCGACGACCAAAACCAGAATCAGAATGGCGGTGGCCAGTCCAGCAGCAGCCAGGGCGGTGAAAGTTCCGACAGCAATGGCGGGCAGCAGCCCGAGCCGCAACAGCCCGAAGAGAATTCTAGCGACAGCCAGGGTGGCGAAGACGAGCAGGAACAGCCCGTACAGATGGGCGAGATGAGTCCCGAAGAGGCGGCACAGCTCCTGAAGGACTTTGACGAACAGAACGGTGAACGCAAGCCCTGGAAACCCATCCGCGGTCAGGCAAGACCTGCAAAAGACTGGTAAGGGTATCAAGCGGGAGCCCACTGGTGGGCTCACATTTGATGCCCGCAAGGTCTTGCGCTCGAAGAGCGCCAAGACTGGTAAGGTCAACCGAAATCAACCTCAGTATGTCATCCTCGACCTGGTTGGGGATCTTTTTTATATTGTTCTGTATGAGATTCCGTTCACTTGTTTTTTTGTGTGCGCTTTTGACTGCGTTCCTCGTCGCCTGCGGTGACGATTCCTCATCGGCGAGTGCCGCCGATACTCCCTCGAGCGAAAGTTCGCTGGTGTCGAGTTCTGCCAAAAAGGAATCTAGCTCAAGTTCCGCTGAGGTCCAGTCCTCAAGTTCCGAGGATGTTTCTCTGGCGACTTCCTCGTCTGCTACTACCGAAGTTCCCGCATCGAGCGATACTCCTGAATCCAGTTCCGGTGATGTTTCCAGTTCCAGCGTTTTGCCTGCATCCAGCAGCAGCGAAACGGTGCCGGTATCCAGCAGCAGCGAAATTGTCCCGGCATCTTCTTCCGAAGAAGGCGACGACGGAAAGTGCACCGACTGCGATAGCTACACTGCGGCAGACCCCGAACTTACCGAAAACGGCGGCAAGGGTTCCGTGACTACCTACGGGAGCATCACGGCAAAAGAAACGAGCCTAGGTGGCGCCTGCAATTACGGACAAACGAACATCCAGTACTATGCGGCGATTCACGTGAATGTTTCTCCGGGCGATGACAAGGGCCCGTGGGATGGTGGCGCGGCCTGCGGCGGCTGTGTGCATGTGAAGGCGCGGACGCCCGAAGGCTGGAAAGAGGTGACCGTGCGCATTACGGACCGCTGCCCTGACGCAAACTGTGGTGTAGACTTGGGTGGTGCCCCTGCGGCCGATATCATGGGCAATCGCGTGGGCCGCTACTACGGTGAATGGGAATTCGTAAGCTGCGAAGGCGTCGATGGCGTCTGGGGCGATTCAACGTCCATCTGGATCAAGGAAGGTGCGAGCGAATTCTGGAGCATTATCCAGGTGCGCAACCCGAAGGACATGGTCAAGGGTATCGCCATTTACGGTATAGATACCCGCGACTTCTACGAGCTCGAGATGGTCGTGGGTACCGAGAACTTCTGGACGGTACCGAAGAACGTTCTGCAGACCGACAACCGCTACCGTGTGGTGGTGAAGTACCGCACCGGTACCGACGACGAATGGAAAATAAAGGGCTCCGACCTCGCTGTTCCCGAGGCCAACCTGTACCTATACGAACATAGGGAATAGTCTATCGCCCGCGACGGCGTGAACTGAATTGCACGGGGGAGTCGTTTCGACTCTTGTCTCTAGAGGGGCGGTTGTTTCCTCCGTTTCCGCGCGGGTTGTTGCCGCGGTTCCTGCCAAAGTCGCGATTGTCGCGGTTGCTGTGGAATTCGCGACGGTCTTCGCGGCGCATTTCGTTACCCGAATTCCTGTTATTCGAATTCCCGCTGCTCGCGTTCCCGAACTGCGCGGCGCGCCTTTCCCTGCGGGCGGAATTTTCCCAGCGGCCCTTCTCGCCTGACTTTTTCGGCACGATTGTGGTGGAGCGCGCTTCCCGCTTTTGCAGTTCGCGTTCGCGGTATTCCGCATTGCTTTCGCGTTCCTTGCTGGGGAAAAACTCCTTGCCTTCCGCCTTCGCGCTCCTGCTCAGCAATAAACGCCCGACTTTCCCGAGTTTCAGGCGTTCCAAAGTCGCGCGGATTTGCGGGCGGTTCTCCGGAATGTACCAGAAGAAGAACTGCCTCTGGCTCCGCTTCTGCTCGGGTGTCTTTGCCACGTAAAGCGGTTTCCCGTCCGGCGTCATCTCGGAATAGAACATCTCGGTCGCGATCGTCATCGGCGTGGGGGTAAAGTCCTGCACCTGTTCCAGCTGGAACCCGAGCTGCTTTGTCTCGAGGGCAAGTTCCGCCATGTCGGCCTCGGTACATCCGGGGTGACTGCTGATAAAGTAAGGTATAATCTGCTGGCGTTTGCCGATGCGCTTGCATTCGTCGTCGAAGAATTCCTTGAACTTGTGGAACAGCGTAAAGCTCGGCTTGCGCATGAGCTTGAGCACTTCGTCGCTCGTGTGTTCCGGTGCCACCTTCAGGCGTCCGCTCACGTGATAGTCGATGAGCTCGCGGGCGTATTCCTCGTGGTCGCGGCGCAGTTCCTCGTCACTCGTTTCCTGCAACAGCATGTCGTAACGCACGCCGCTCCCGATAAACAGGTGCTTTACCTTCGGGTGGTTGCGCACTTCGCGGTAGAGGCTCAGAATCTCGGCATGGTGCGTGTCCATGTTGTCGCAAATCTTGGGCGTGAGGCAACTCGGTCGTGCGCATTTCTGGCATTGGCTCTGGTCGCGTCCGCGCATGTTGTACATGTTCGCGCTCGGGCCGCCCAAATCGGTGATGGTGCCGGCAAAGCCGTCCATCTTCGTTATCAAATCCACTTCGCGCAATATGCTTTCGCGGCTGCGGCTTGCGATAAATTTGCCCTGGTGCGCGTTGATGGCACAAAAACTGCAACCGCCAAAACATCCGCGGTGCGTGTTGATGCTGAACTTTATCATGTCGAACGCGGGCACGTTGCCGCGCTTCTTGTAACGCGGATGCGGTTCGCGCGCGTACGGGTATTCAAAGCTCTCGTCTAACTCGCCGTATTCCAGGGGCGGGTACGCGGGGTTTATTACCACAGTCTGTTCCGCGACATCCTGCAATACGCGGCGCTGGAACCACTTGTTGCATTCGATATCCACCTTGCGGCAGTTCTCTATCTGGTTCCGCTTGCTCTCGAGGCATTCCTCGTAGCTGGCGAGCCGCAGGTCTTCCCACTGGTTGCTCTTCGGGACGTTCCCCTTGGGCGCCAAGTATGCGGTTTGCGGTATGGAATGCAGGCTCGAGAACGGCACGCCTTTTTTCAAGAGTCGCACCATCTCCTTCAGGGGCTTTTCGCCCATGCCGTAAACGAGAAGGTCCGCCTGCGTATCGAACAGAATGCTCGGTTTAAGCCTGTCGCTCCAGTAGTCGTAATGCGTCACGCGGCGCAGGCTCGATTCCAGCCCGCCAATCATCAGCGGCACGTCGGGGTAGAGCAGCTTTAAAATCTTTGCGTAGGTGTACGTCGCGTAATCCGGGCGGAAACCCGCCTTGTTGCCCGGCGTGAAAGCGTCGTCGCTCCTCAGGCGTTTTGCGGCGGTGTAGTGGTTCACCATGCTGTCCATGCCGCTACTGATTGCGAAGAACATTCGCGGGCGTCCGAGTTTCTTGAAATCGCGCAGGTCGTCGCGCCAGTTGGGCTGCGGCAAAATTGCAACGCGCAAGCCCTCGTGCTCGAAAAGCCTTGCCACCACGGCATGCCCGAAACACGGGTGATCCACGTAGGCGTCGGCGCTAATGATGATTACGTCCACGTAATCCCAGCCGAGTTCGTCTAGGTCTTCCTTGCAGATGGGGAGGAATCGCGGATCGTACATGGGGCAAAAGATAGTTAATCTTGTGCCGTGGGCAAGGGCGTTACCCCCTCCATATGAAACACTGTGTTTCATAAAACTGTAAAATAACGGAAAAACGAACAAAAAATATGCTAATTTCTTGAAAAATTCATTGATTTTGTTTCATCATTAGGGTAGATTTGTAACAGGGTAAGCCATGAGACCGATAACAGAGTATTCAGACTACCGTAAGTATATGCGGGATTATTACGAGGAACGCAAGAAGGGTTCCTATTTCTCGTGGCGCGAGTTCGCGAAACTTGCGGGGTTCACGTCGTCGGGGTACCTCAAGCTGGTGTGCGACGGCAAGACTCGTCTGAGCCGCGGAGGGGCGGCGAAGGTTGCCGGTGCCATGGGCCTTACCGGGTTCGGTGCGCAGTATTTCTGCCTGCTGGTGGAATACTGCGATGCTCCGGACGCAAACGTTCGTCTCGAGATTTTCTCCCGGATGCGCGCCCTGATGGAGGAGAACGGGGTCCGCATCCTGGGAGCCGAGGCGTTTGACTACTTCAAGTCGTGGATAAACCCGGTGGTGCGCGAACTGGCGCCTATCATGCCGGGTGCGAAGCCTTCCGAAATTGCAAAGATGTGCGTGCCCGAGGTGACCGCGGGCGATGTGCGCAATGCGCTTACGCTCATGGTGCAGGCGGGCCTTTTGCAGTTGAGGCCGGACGGCTCTTACGTACAGACTAACAAGGGGCTTTCGGGCGACCCCGCGCTTGTCGCGGGAGCGATGCACGCCATGCAGAAACAGTTGACGCTGCTTGCCGCCGATGCCCTCGATGGCGTCGCCCGTGAAGACCGCAACATTTCGGGCCTTACTTTCGGTGTGGACGAGAAGACCTTGTGGCACCTTTCCGAGGAGCTGGACCTTTTTCGCCAGAAAGTCAAGGATATTCTTTCTAAAGTTGAAAACTATGACCGCGTATATAGATTAAATTTGCATTTATTCCCGCTGAGCAAGGCAAAGGAAGGCAAAGATGAAAATCAGGGCTAGTTTTGTACAAAGTATCGTTACGCCGTGTGTGGCCTTGCTCGCTTTGCTTTCGGGCTGTGCTGGCTTTACCGAGGATGTTGCCGGGAATGCGATGGCGGATTCGGAAGACGTCACTCACGATGCCGGAACGAAGGACGGTAATGGCTTGCCGGATATAAGTGCACCGCAGGGTACATCTGACCCTGTCGAACCGACTCCGAGTGAAGATATTCATCCCACGACTCCGAATGGGAGTGCTTATGACATTGTTGTCGCTGCAAGGTTCGAGTCGGCGAAAATTCGGAGCACAGGCAAGCTCTTGCGGAGTGCTGCTGGTGACTCGATAACCATTGTCCTCGAAATAAACGGCGGTTGCGTCAAGGAAGGCGAATCTTTCGCATACGACCAGAACTTCTTCTTCGCGGATTCGAAGACGTTTGCCTACAGTTTCCGTGGCGATACGCTATTGCTCTCGAAAATCCGTGAACCGGACCCGTATGAAGCAGACCAGGAGAGATACGAGGAATCGTTCATCTTTGTGGGCGGTACAGCGGGTAAGCTCGATGGAATCTGGAAAAATACGCAGTGCCGCTACCGTGAAGAAAAAATATACTGCATGAACGATGGCTATGATCAGTATTTCAAGTTCGATGGCGATAAGGTGGAATACCGCATTACGGACCGCGAAGGTTACGACTACATGCAGACGGTATTCGTGGACCAGCTGTTCGATTTCCTCGGCAGCGGAGGCTCCATCCAGCTCGAAACACCCTATTACTACTCGAGTACGAAATTCGGGCAGGAACGCTCCGGCATCGTCATTCTGGAAAAGACGAATACTTCGGTGAAGTTTACCCAGGCGGAAAGGACGTTTGACCTGAGCGTAGATTACGCCCGCTATAAAGACAGCTTGCACGTTACGCTCAAGTCGGGCGACGTGAGCTGTGTGGGAACGGTCCGCGAAATGGAGAATGTCTTGCCCGAGGTGTGCGTGACCGACAATGCGGATTACCTGCACAAGTCAAGTTCGGGCGCGTATACGTACATGCGGATGAATTCCCGCGAATTCGAAGCCTGCATCGACGGTATTCTCGGGCGCAATCAGAACGATTGACGCACTGCGCGCTAGGCGCAAAGGAAACTGTTAGGAGAAATTATGGTCTGGAGAAAAATTGCAGGAGGCGTGGTGGCGTTGGCCCTTTGCCTGCCTCTGCTCGTACATGCTGCCGGAAAGCCGGATGGCAAACCGCTTGATGTCGGTGTCCGTCTGGGGGCGCAGATTTCGAATCTCATTACCGATGCGAATTGGGGGCCGTATCCCGACATCTCGGGGCCGGGCGGAGTGCTTTCGGTTGATTTCTCGCATGGGTTTACGGATAACTTTTACCTGCATACGGCACTTGGGCTGGATTTTCGTGCATACTATACGCATGTCGAGATGGGCATCGCCTGCGATGGTGATTGCGGCGGGGCGTGGGACGGCGACGAAATATATTCATACCTCTACCTGGAGGTCCCCGTGATGGCGCAGTGGCGCACGTCGGTACTGTTTTTTGAGGCGGGACCGGTTGTAGACGTGATGCTGCTCTCCGACAAGGAGTATGTTATACCCGAGAGGTATCGCGGCCAAAGCGACGGTTGTTACGATGATAAGCGCTTCGGTGCGGGTGTCGTCGCGGGAGTCGGACACGTATTCGATTTCGGGCTTTCGATAGATGCGCGCGTGTTGTTCCAGTTTACCGACTTGGTCGAGGGGGACAAGAAATGCCTCACGATGCATTCCGAGGAAGTCGAGATGCGCTTTGACCCCGAGACGGAAGAGACAACAACTGGGGTTCTCTGGGAATCCGACGAGTACATGGGCGGTAGCTACTACAAGCTGCTGAAATACCAGATTGGTATTGGCTACTGGTTCTAGGGTGTAGCGCCTTCGCTTTTCTTGGCTTCGCGCTCTTCGGCTTCGCGTTTTGAATACGCACACCCGCAGTAGTTTTGACGGTAGAGGTTGTATTCGGCGGAAAGTTCGATGGAACGCTTGTTGCCGCCCTTGCGCTTGAAGTCGCTGGGGAGCGCCTTGACGCCGTAGATTGCCCCTTGTTCCTTTGCGACCACGTTCAGTACCTGCTCGTCCTTCTTGGGGCTGATGGTGAGCGTGGTGGTAAAGTAGTCGAATCCCAATTCCTTCGCGAGCCTTGCCGTTTCGCCGAGTCGCAGTTCAAAACACTTGCGGCAGCGCTTGCCGCCTTCTTTCTCGTCTTCGAGCCCGCGGGCAATCTCGTAGAATTTCTTGGGGTCGTACTCCCCCTCGATAAATTCCACCGGATACTTTGTCTTGAACGTGGAGACGAACCGCTTGATTTCGGCGACGCGGTGGGCGTATTCCTCGGCGGGGGCGATATTCGGGTTGTAGTAGAAAATCGTTATCTTGAAGAACTGCGAGAGGTACTCGATGCAGTAGGTGCTGCAGGGCCCGCAGCAGGCGTGCATCAGGAGCGTGGGCACGTTGCCCTTGCGCTGGTTCCACCGGATGATGTAGCTCAGGTCTCGCTGGTAGTTGTGATACGCTTCAGGCATCTCGCTAGTCCCAGTTGAGTGTGCCGAACGCGGTTATCCAGAAGCAGATAGTTGCCCCGATGGCAAAGAGCCCCATGACAGTCTTTTCCTTGTGGCTCGTGCTGAAGAGCACCGTGGCGGTATAGAACGTGAGGTAGACTGCGAAGAAGAACGCGAGGATGCGCGTAATCTCGAACGGGAAAAGCATCGGGAGAACCTTGCCCGCGCTGAGCAGCGTGTACATCGCGAGCAGCTGCATGCAGATGGGGATGATGAACGCCTTGCGCACTTCCTTGGGCACCACCCTGTTGCGGCCGTTCATGGCGTACATGCCGAGAGGTGCACCGAACGCGAGAGCGATATTCAGTGCGATGGATGGCAGAAAGAGAATGGCCCCGATGATGGTCGCGATAATCATTATTGGTAAATCTTCTTATACGGTTTGCAATTGGAGGACTTTTTCCTTGGAAAAACCTGTAATTGCAGCGATTTCATCAACTGAATAATTACGGGCAAGCATGGTCTTGGCGATTTCAGCAGCTTTCTCTTCCTGCCCCTGCAGGAATGATCCCTGTTTTTCGTAAAGTATGTTCGTCATGCCGTCAACCTCATTCAGAAGGGTTTCATCGGTAAACCCTTTCAAAGATACATCTTTCGCGAAGTCCTTGTCAAGCAGTTTTTTCAACTTTTCTTCGGGAATTTCCTTTTCCTCAAGAACGTCGCGGAATATGCGTAGCATTTCTGCCCTGTTGGATTGTTCGTGCCTTTCTGGTAGGGTGCGGTCCTCAATAGCGAAGAACTTGTTCAACTCGACTAAGTAAATGTCCAATTTCTTGTAGAAAAAGCGTTGGTTCCGTACTATCTGCGCGTGGTGTAGATAAGTATTGCGTTCCAGTGGAAACTGATCTTCGGTTAAGATGGAAAGTACGTAAATGTGAGGGAGGCTATAATCCTGAGATTTTTTGACTGTCCGCGAGATTACGCGGGAGGTGTAGTAGATAAGTCTATCAACAAAGAGCGTATTAAACGCTTGTTGCACCTCGATAAGGACAGGCTCGCCCGCCTGTGTTGTTCCGTAAATATCGAAAATCGCAGTCTTATCATTCAGGACACCGGGATTTTCTTGTACTCCGAGAGTAAAACTTGTGATGGCGTTCTTGCCTTCCAGACTGAGCATTGTATTCAGGAATTTTATAGTTCGCTCGGGCTTTGCTTCGTTTGCCATGAGCATCTTGAAGACGCCGTCGCTGAAGGGATAGACGTTCTTATAGGTTTTACGGTATTCTGCTAGACGTTCCGGGTGATTCTTTACATCTATTGACATGGCGACAAATTCGCTGCGGTTCATGTTATCTCCTTGTGGGACTGTTTCCTATGTCCTATAGGGTTGCAAGAACCATGCCAAATGAAAAATGCCGTTTTTGCATAAAAAACGACACCTAAGAAAGGCCCTGATTGGTGATTAATCGATTAAATCACTGATTTATCGATTTTGATCAGTACATTCCCCGGCGCGCCGGGTCGGGCTATACTCGCTTCGCTCACGTCTAAAAAAGTTCTATTCGGCGTCCTTTAAATTATCAAAATTCATTCGAACCCATTCTGTAAGATATTTAAACGGGAAAGGTCTTACCGTCAATCTTTCATTATGAACGAAATCAACATTCATCAAAGGAAGTAGTTGTTCGAAAAATATTGGCGCATCATCATACGACTTAATACGACGAATATTTGCAGCATTCGCAACTGCCGTTTGCATTCCCAAGCCGACAGTTCCAACGAAATAATACACATCGCCATCTTTTTCAAACATTTTTATATCCGTGATTCCCGGCAAATACATTTCACGACCGGCTTTGCTACGAAATTCATGAATCTGATCCTTTTCATACTCATCTCGAATCTTGAATATTTCCGGAATAGTAAACCATCCCGTATTCTGAATGACATTGATTTCACCCTTATCATTCATCACAATACCACAAACGTCATCCATTCCAGCAAAAATTTCCAAACATTTCGTGTACACATCATTGTCAAATAAATCTGAGGCATCTTTCTTTGCAAATTCCATAGAGCCATCAGGTCTTATTTTCACAAAACAATATATCTGCTTTTCATTTTCGTCATCAAGATTAAATTTCATTCCAAAAGAAACATCTTCTAAAAAGCCCGTTTTTGACCAATCAAACAAGGAAAGTTTTTTGTTTCGAATATCATGTTTTATCACAAGTTCGTTTAATACAGATTTTAGTTGGGCCGATTTATTCTTGAAATCGCCACCCATAGTTATATGCTGAACTGTGGCATCATAGTTTTTACTATAAGGATCTTCTACATCTTTATATTTTTCCGGATCAAGAACAACACAAATATTCAACCCTTCTTTTGATTTATTAGTCCCTATGGCGGCTTTTATCCCACAAAGATCTTCAACTACTTCTTGTGTTTTTGCGCAGAAATCTTCTGATGCTTCTTTAACTAAATCAATTATGCGGATTTTCTTGTTTTCTAGGGCTTTCGCCTTCGTTGCTTTGTCTTCATTAATGCAACTACGTCTTCTTTCTATTGATTTATATTCGGGAATTTCGTCAAAATCAATATGTGCCAACCCTTTAAATTTATCATTAAAACGCTGTGTTATTTCTGCAACCACTCCCATTTTAGAATTATCAAAAGATTCCCGTTGCTTGCCAATATTCAGAAACGGGATATTGTATTTTTTGTGAAATTTTTGTCTCTGGATAAATTCCTCTTCTTTGCTATCCTTCGGTTTCCTTGCCATAGTTTGAAACCTAGAGAAAATATACTTAGGATAGGACTCATACGGATGCTTGGGCGTGAAGATAATTTGATCCTTGCATTTTCCAGATGTAAACGTGCGAACGGAAATATCTAAACGCAAATTTTTTGTGACAAGAATCTCCAAACAAGACACCTGCTCAATATTATTGTCTTTATCCTTTTTGAGCCAAGCCGAATTATAACAATAGAGATGTCCTGTAAGATTGTTTATGCGGAGCCTTTCATTACTAGATGTCCCCAATGTATTAAGCAAAAGTTGAAGCAGCGTCCTGTCGTCCACATCTCGCATTCTGATAGGAGGAATACAGATTTTGTCAATTTCATCGGTCTGATTCAGGGCATTCAAAAGTAACGCTCTATTATTTTCGCCTTTATCCATTAAAACATAAAATGTATTTTCGCAATCAAAGCGAACGGCGCAGACTCGTTTTTCCATCAAAGGAACGTCAAGGCACATCGAACCACGATTAAATCTTTTTGCGTCCTTTTTTACTAGAAAAATATCGTATTTTTCTGCAATAGTATTTCGATTCAATTCATATTTCAATTCATTAGTTTTGAACGGCGTCATTACAAGCTCCTACAAACCTACGAATTTTCTCAACTGATTTCTTATTTGAAAAAAGTTCATTTCCATTATCAATAAGCAACGCAGGGACAGCAAGAATATCAATGGAGCCTCTTTTGTATAAATGCGATGGCAGATCTCTGTTATCCAAGACATTGACAACAATCACCTTTTGTGTACCACATTCTTCTGCTTTTGAAGCGATTTTGTCAATCATTGTATCTCTATCTTCGTCTGTTCCAAAGTTCCAATGTTTAAAATCGATATAAATGGAGCTATCACGAACCATAAAGTCGAATTTTTCGAATTTGGCAAGATCTGTAATTTCTTCAAGCTCAATATTTAAAAGACCAAAAATGTACCTTCCTACTACTTCTCCAAGAGCCCCTTTATAGATATTATTATACATTGTTGGGACCATAATATAATCATTCTTTTCAAATCTTGTTGCGTAGCCATTATCAATAAAAAATTGTTTTATTTCGGGTCTAGACATCAATCGATCTAAACGGCAATTAGATTCTGATTCAACCATCGAACAATCTTCATCGCCTTCCACGCATGAGACAAAGACCCGCTTATAATTAAATTGCTCGCCAAAATATAGATGATCAACTTTTTCTTCAAATTCCGCATAAAAAGAAGACATCTTTTTTTCTGCAACAAACAATTTAGATGCTGTAGGATACTTAAGTACAAAATCTCGCAATGTTTTCCACCGATCTACACTTATTTCCGTCCATTTTTCATTCATTATTGACTGAATATAACTATTTACATTCACCGACTTATACGCAGCAATCTGCTCCTTAGAACTCTTAACTACTTTTCGATTTTGTTTTTTTTCAACAACATCTAACAATTTTTTAAATTCATGATTTAGAATAAGAGTATCTATAACACTACAATCAAGATTTTCTGCAATATTTGAATCCGCAAAAAGATAAATTTTTTGCGACTTATGATTTGTTCGGCACATACGTCCAACGGCCTGAATTATATTTCTAGTCGCCAACAATTTGACGCTTTCACAATCATATATATTAATAGTGCTTTTTTTTCCCATATAGGATTGATGTTGCGTTGCATAAGAATCAAATCCTTTACGAATATGTTGCATGGCAAGATCTAAAGGAATTTCTCCAGACGCTAACAAATATTCTATCTGAAACAAGAATGTTACGAATTCTTTTTGTGATAATTTGTCCTTATTGGTGTTAATCAAAAGATATGTTGGATTATCAAGATAAATCGCATCATAATCTTTTTCATTATTTTTTTCTCGACAATTATTCACCGTAACTATTGTTTTTTTTAATTTTGACGGAATGTCGTATTGCAAATTTTGTCCAGCACCTATTGTTGCGTAAGCGGAAATCACAAAGCATTTCTCTCCCTTTGTTAGCCGTTCCGAAATATCTTGCTTTTTTTTATCAAAATCTTCCGTGGTAAGCCATTGGACTTTTTCCGCTGCTTTGTCATCAATAAAAGTAAATAAATCAATAAGAGTCTTCTTTCTTAAAATTCCTTTATCCTCTCTCGGATGTGTTGTCAAAATACACAAGAAAGAGTGAATGTCGTCATTTTCAAAGAACTTCTTATACGCCTGAACAATACGATAATATCGCTCTTTATGAAAACCATTGTCATCGCCGGAAACAGCATCACATACTTGCCTAAAGGCTTCATGGGCAACATCTGGATCTCCATAAAGATCTGACCAAGAATTCTCATCGCAGCATCCCCGGACATCTCTACCAAGTAATTCGGCAACTATATCAACGTCTTCGTACCCTTTTTGTTCTTCATAGAATTGTTTTTTCAATCGTGCTCTATCGTCTTCCGATATTTCTTGAAAATTAGACCCTAATTGTTCTCTCATGTATGTCAAATCAAAATTTCCAATAGAAGTCGGAATTGTTGCTGTTGCCGATATTCCAACAACTTTCGCGCGTTGGCAAGTATTTAACAAAATCTTTTCAGGGGTGTTATTAAATGCAAACATTGATATTACAGATTCCAAATCATCCATAACATCATTTGTAAATGCATAATATCGAAGTCCCCTAACAAAAAAACTTAGGTCAAAATCTTTCGTAATACCAATATCGCCCTTCTTTCGAGCATCTTGAAGTATTTGATTCTTTAAAAAAACGACATGTTTATCCTTCAAGCGGAACTGTTTTAGAATAGAGCTGACCGCAGCATCAAGCGTAAAATCACCATCTCCTATATGATTTTCTACTCGGTAGCGATATAAATTGTGCGCAAGCCTCGTCACCCCAATCTGAAAAAAATTTACAAAGCCACGAATTTTTGAAAGCATCATCTGGATATTTGCAGACGAATTTTTCTTTTCATCTGACAGATGTATTACGTTCAAATCTTCCTTATCATCATATGAAATTGATATGAATTTATTCTCTTTCGTTATCGTATGATATTGGGAATCTTGGAACAAAAATTGCTTTGACAAATCTTCGTCACGAGGTGTTCTAATATCGCATGCCAAATTATATGTATCAAAAATTTGATCAGCATTCTCTTTGAATCCATCAATAATTGATTCAACAGGTTGCTCCCCATATTTTCTTTTAGAATACCAATCTGATTTCCGGCTAATTTCTTTTTGAAATTTTTTTGTTTGAAGAATTGTATGAATATCGAGAAATAAATCGATAAAATCAACCTGTTCTCTAATACCATCCTCAATAATGTTGTCCAGAAAATCTTTTTTTGCGGCATCAAATTCATCAATAAAAACAACTGCGTTATTCATTATATCGTTTGTGTAAAAAAGATATGAAGAATCAACTATTGTTGAATTTTTTGTAACAAATTTTTTTGCGCTAAGAATTATAATCTGTTTAGCGTATGTCTTTGTTGACTCATATAGGTCACCCAACCACATCCAACGAGGATCAGATTCAACTGCTTTCCGCCGATTTTCTGCGTTTTTGATTTCGTTTTTGAACAATCTTTCAACTTTATGGCGAAAATCTGGTTCTATTTTTGTTGCAAAAGTGTTTTCTATGCTAGACGCGCTTTCATAAAACTCCATCCTTTTTTTATTATTTCGGAATTTTATAATTGCATCCAAATCTTGAAAAAAGAATTTTGTTTCATCCCATTGCCAAATATCAGAAGGGACCTTACTCTTTATGTTGGCTTTTTTTGAATAACCGTCAATGGCCAATTCAGCGTTAGAATTTAAATAAAGAAATTTTTGATCAAACTCTTCTTTTCTTCCATTCTCTTCGAATAACTTGCGAAGTTGTTTTTCTGGAAGATTCTTCTTAAGATTGGTTATGAAAAAGAATTTTTTATCCTTATTCTTTTCATCACAAGCAGCATCAAAAATGTATTGAATAACATTATGAGTTTTGCCAAATCCAGTCGGCAAATCCATCAAAAACAGACCATTTTTCTTTTCATTTTCGCAATAATCTTTAATAACACTATACATCATAAAACCCAGTTCTCTTTCTTGTGAATATATATTCATTCCTTTAAAAAAAACGTGATATACGAATAATTGTACTTTTGAAGGCCCTTTTTAGCGTTTTCTATCTGAAAAATGTATTTCAGTTGAGTTTTTCATTCAAAATGACATATATTTACGAAAAACAGGTACTAAAATGAGCGCCACCAAAGCTTTTCTCGCACTACTACTTCTAGTTTCCGCCAACACCTTTGCCGGTTCCTTTAAGGATCAGCGGGATGGTAAGACATACAAAACCGTAAAAATAGGTACGCAAACATGGATGGCGCAAAACCTGAATTACAAGGCAGCTGGCAGCGTCTGTAATCTTGATGGTAAATCAAATACTCAATGTGAATTCGGCCGTTTTTACCCATATGATGTCGCAATGCGGGCTTGCCCTGCTGGTTGGCATTTACCAAGTAAAGAAGACTTATTACTCTTTCGGGATCTGACATTTGCAAATAGCAAAGAGACCAACAGCAACCGCCTTGGGACGTTATTAAAATCTAAATCCGGATGGAAGCACCATGAAGGTGTAGCTGATGGAACAGATTTCTATGGTTTCAATTCTTATCCAGCGGGAGCGATTTTGGGCACTACAGAAATCATATCAATTGGCGAAGCTTCTGATTATTGGAGTAGTTCAACAAAAGAAGATAATCCTAAGCACGCCATTACCTGGGGATTTCATTGGGAGGATGAGACATTTGGTATTTGGGAATCAGACAAGGAAATCTGTTATCATACCGTAAGGTGTCTTAAAAACGAATAAACCAAGCATTGCGGGTTAACAACTGAAGCCCGCAGAAAAAAAACATCATTCCGCAAACGTAAACGGTATTGTCACGGTAGTATTGCCTTCTTTGACTCTGCTAAATGTCCAATTTCCAACT
>JAEEGJ010010571.1_pt1 | contig 23951 bp, 23 predicted proteins | sample 8958761 | NCBI WGS metagenome assembly JAEEGJ01 (sample SAMN16246546, study PRJNA631951) | gut metagenome | biome: gut microbiome; feature: rumen; material: RS-attached | host: Bos | place: Iran: Karaj | collected 2018-10 | reverse complement strand
TTCATCGCATAATCCTATGACAAAGTAATTTCCGAAAAAATCCGTTCCTATGGGCAGATACTGCTTATTCTCCCATACCGGTATCTGAAGATGATCTTCAATACTCTTTTCTGTATTTATCCCGTAAAGGTATCTGAGATCTGTTGAACAGCCTCTGATTCCCACATGAGTATTGGGTGTATCTCCACCGTTATACTTAACAAGGAAGCTTTTGTATTCTTCGTCCAACTCAATACCAAGCCTGCTCTCAAATTCATTGACGAGTTCCTTTGAACCATTGCCATATTTTGAAATCAACATCTATTTATTCCTGTAACCCCAAATTCCTGATTTGCCTATCTACCATTCCTTTATCGGATAATCATCAGTTTTCCGGTTCAGCCGTCGAAACATCATTCGGTTTTAAGCTTCATCCGGCATGACGCGTAGGACGGCCATTCCGAAACTCCCTCTGTCTCCAGATAATGCCAGTATATATGATGCTGTTCACCTGCCGGGAAGCCGCTCTTCAACCGGATCACTTTGAGCAGATCACCTTCCCGAATTGAGATCTCCCCAAAACAGCGCCCATTCCACACCGGCTTCAGTTCACCATCAATCATAAGGAACATGATTCCTTTACTGTTATCATATTGTCCCTGAGTATTCATATTATCTATATAAAAATGCAGAGTAGGATCCGGTTTTGATGTCATCAGATAATTCCCGTAATGGTCCGACTGAAAATCTATCATTTCTCCAGCGTATAACAAGCTCATCTGGTCATACTGTCCCAATTTGCTTTTCTCCCGGATCGTCACGATGTCCATTTCATTTTCCGGGCTTGGGACAGCTGAAATACCGTTATTTTTTGTGGATGACCGGAAGGATCCCGTTGTGCACTGCGGATCCAGATAGAAATCCTGATCTTTGCGGTATCCGAAACCAACTAATATCAGTTTATTCTCTTCTGTGTTTGTTGGGAGATCTTCCGCAGTGAGTGACATTATGTAATCCTGATTGGAATTCAGGGGAACGGTCAGGACCCCATCCCTGCTGCTGTTTTCGTTCAAGCGGAAATTGACCGGCTTTCCGTTCGCCAGCAGAACCGCTGTCATTGAAAAAACAGAAGATACGTTACTGTCTGCTTCTTCAACTCTCATTACAACGGTAGCATGAACACTACTACCTTCGGCAGTTATCTCCTTAATCTGGTTGTAAGGCGTATTGTCCTCTACAAATGACATCAGAAGGATCTTTCTTACAGCATGAAATCCCTGCTGCTCCATAAGTTCGTCATTTTGATTGATCTCTTCAATCTGTTTTCTAATGAACTCAATGGAAGAAACCGGATGCTGGCTGTCCTCAGAATTTTCCGTTGTTTGTGAAGTTGATTCAGTATCTTGTGGCAATGAATTATCGGTCAGACTGTTGCAAGCCGTCAAAGAAAATGTTGAAATACTGACACAGATCATCAGTGCAATAGATATGATTTTTCGCATTTTCGATTCCTCAACAATATTCAATATATCAGGTTCTCCGGCTTCCCCTCCGGGTCTGTCTTTATTATATTTACAACTGAAAGAGGCAATTTGTTGCATTACCCAAGAAATCTTCTTTGAGGGTTGGGATGATCCCTTAGTTTGGAAAACTGTTTATTAATACATCTCTTCCCGTATCTTTCTCATCCGCGCCCATACATTATCGCCATAGTTGCTGAGCATAACCGTTATCATTCCATTGTTGGGATTATATTCGGAGATGGCGCTTATTCCATCATCACATCCCTGCATATACACATAGTCCTGCCCTTTGGGATTATCAATGATCCAGACGCCAAACCCGTAATATCCTTCTTCCGGATCTTTCCCGTCTCCGCTCTGTTTGGAAAACATCTGCGTCACCATCTCTTCTGAAAGGAGCTTGTGCTCAAGAAGCCCTTCCCAGAACTTCACAATGTCTTCTACAGTAACGAACGCTCCACCGTCACCGGTACCCTTTGCGCCGACAGAGTAAATATTGGTACGGTAATCATCTGTATCAGGACAGTAGATATAGCTGTTTGCGCATTTCGCAGGCAGTTTATCGAAGGAATAATAACCGGTATTGCTCATGCCGCATCTGTCGAAAACATTCTGCTTAAGATAAACGTCAAAATCCGTTCCGGTAATCTTTTCGATGATCTCAGCGAGCAATACATACCCGGAATTATTGTACTGAAACCTCTTTCCCCTGCCATACATCATCGGCTTATCAATAAATAAAGGAAGCATATCATGGTTGTGTCTGATCCTGTAATTGGGATAATCAGTCCACAGCGCCTCATAATCATCCATAACCGATTCATCAAAGTAATCCGGAACACCGGATGTGTGATTCAAAAGCTGTCTCACTGTAACGTTAGGATCGATCTGTTTCAGATCAAAATCCAGGATCGAGCCGATAGTATCTTCGAATCCCAGCTTCCCTGCTTCGATCAGCTGAAGGATGCCCACAGCAACAAAGGTCTTGCCCATTGATGCAGATGCAAATCTTGTATCGATCGTATTCGGGATCTCATTTGCCAGGTCTGCAAATCCTCCACTGTAATTCAGCAATACATCCCGGCCTCTGATTATATATGCGTTTCCTCTGAATTCTTTATCCATAGTTATTACTGTCATCATATTTCATTATCCTGTTCATTATCCATTCCAATTCAGCATACTCACATTAACTGTTTATATTATTCACAATTATATATGTAATTCAGAACATTGATAAAGATGTTACTACATTCTGGTATTCTGACACCTTCACATCATGCAAATGCTCTATCCACGCTAACTTGAATTTGATCACAGGAATTGAATAATCTAAGAGCTGGAAAGAAAACCCTGACCAGTCTTCAAGAGGCAATATAACATACCCGTGAAAATTCGTTTGATCGTATTGTGCCGGCGGATCCATTCCTCCGCGCTCATTAGGAATATATTGCTTATCTTTCTCTATATCATTAGGGTCATACGCGCCCAGACTCAAAGATGCGTCACTGGTTGATACAACATTCGAGATTGAATACTCATCCGCATCGCCATACTCAAAATGAAGATTTCCGGACACCTTAAGAACATACTTCTTACCGACAACAAGCGAGCTCGGATTTATTATAATCTCGTCCAATACAGCCTTAACAGAAATGTGCTCATCAACTATCTCGTCATAGATTTTCAAATGTGTACGTTCATCGGTACAAACATCAAAGGATACTAACTCCCCCGATTCATCATAAAGATTCAGGTAGCCACAAGGTGTTTGTAATTCCTTCATAAGAATCTGCTCCATAAATAATCAGATATGATTATCCTGTGTTAGTCGTGATTGCTGTTTATTATCTATTCTATGACTTACCTTGTTTAGTTCCATTCAACCCATTTTTCACAATTTAAATACTCAATACAATCCTTTAGCAATTCTATAATAGCAGAATAAAGAAACCGCGCTCATTTATATTTTCAGTTGTTTTAAGCCCAAAAATACACTTCAGTAACGGTATTATTTTCAATCTTTACCATTGTATGATCATATCTTTCATATTCAGGGAAACGACCTTTATCGAAGAACTCGTTGATACTGCCGGTTATACCTTTTGTCATATCTTTGTTGGTAAAATCAGTAACGTCTCGAATGTCAATTTGAGATATATCCGTGTTGTTTAAATCAATTGATTTAATGAAAGACATTGCATCATATATTATGCAGTCATCTGCAACACTTACACTAACCGGTTTATTGAATAATCTTATCGGCTCATGTATAGAATCAATGGAAGCTTTCCATTTATCAACGCCATCAACTTTGCAAAATAAGATATTCCCTTTATTTGTTGACAGAATAACTACCTCACCTGTATAGTCTGTACCCATATATGAATATGGATCAATTCTACGGTTAACAATATCGTATACCGTTACTGTGTTAAGTTCTCCCCAGCCTGTAAAATCCAATATCATTCCTTCATAAAGCGAATAAATGAAATGCTTATCAACTTCAAGTTGAGCCCACGGATAAAACACACAATCATATCCATCATCATTTGCTCCACGATTCGGCGTCATTGAAACGGTATAGAATCCATCTTCTAAATGTCCTTCAGTGGGCATCACTTCATCTTTATATAAAGTTCCTATAACATACAGATCATCAGGATGTGGCAAAGCTGCTAAAATCTGCTCTGTCGCTGAAGATTCACTTTGTTCTATTTCTGTTGAGGGAACAATTACTTCTACAGTCTCTTGATTAACATCAACCAGTGAACATCCAGCCATAAACAAAGCCAACATTCCAGCAATTACTACAGCTGTAACACTCGTTTTTCCCGGATTCTTGATATTCTTTATTCTCTTTTTCATAATGCTTTCTCCCCTACCGCTCATAGCAGTTGATATATAAAAATTCCTTTTAGATTCTTTTGTAAGTATTTCTAAAAGTACTTTGCCGTAATTAACTCTATTTTCTTCACCAAGCTGTAAAATAACAGCTTCATCACAAGCTAATTCACAATCCTCATCAACCAATCTGAATGCATACCATATAAGCGGATTGAACCAGTTCAAAGCCAGCACGATATAACGAATCAGAATCCAAACATGATCAAGATGCTTATAATGACAACATTCATGACATATGGAATATTCAGACATTTCACTATCTGCAACTTCGTCACTCAGATAAATGCAATTACCTAACAGGAATGGTGCGTTCGGATGATCCAATTTAAATATTCTAAGACCATAGTTGGAATCCCGTTTTACAAACTGTCTTTTCCGCCTACAGTACAATATAAAACCAAGATTATAAATGATTAATGCGATTATTAGTGTACCTGATACGCTTAATGCTGTATTACGGAACAAGACTGTCCAATCAATATGCTTCTTTGCAGGAATACTTGTTTCAGCTTCACCTGAAGATGTGTATTGTATAGGCAAAGGAACAACGTCCGTGGTATCAATATTTAATATTTCTGCGGTTTCAGTTGTTTGCTCTTGAACAATGACTTCTTTTGCAGGCAACGAAATGTTTATTGTAAAAAACGGTGCTATACACATGTATATCGGTATCAGGATCCATAAAGCATACTGGAACTTCCTGCTGATCATTTTATCAACAATATACCGGATAGCGATCAGAGATGCCGTCAACAGCGATAACCCTAAAATGTAGCGCAGCATATCAGTTCTCCTCTAATATCTTATGCAGCTCCTCGATCTCTTCCTTTGACAGTTTCTCGGACTTGATCAGATTGGTGATCATAAGGCCGACATTGCCGCTATATACCTTATTCAAAAAGGAAGTGGTCTCCTCAAGCTCTGCTTCGGTCCTGTCGATCTTGGCAAAATAACGCCTGGTCCTGTTCTCTCTTGTATAATCAACAGCCTCTTTTTGCTCCATTCGGTTAAGCAGTGTGATAATCGAATTTCTGCACCAGCCCGTATCATTACTAAAGAACTTGGTAAGTTCAGCAATAGTCATTGAGCCCTTGTCCCATAAGCACGTTACTATCTTCCACTCGGCATCAGATAATTTGATCATATTGACCTCCGCAATTAGTACACATTTGTATACTTCGATGTTACTCCGTTAGTAGACAGTTGTCAACAATAATACAATCAATATCTCAGTGTTTATCCTCGGAAGACACTTAAGAAAGGAAATCGTTACAGTGATAAGAGCACTAATGACAAAACCCCGCAAAGCTAAGAAATACAACACTTTACAAGGTTATGCATTGTTGTTTTATACCGTGTTTGACCCTTTAGATTGCTACCTAAAAAGTGGAGGCCTTACTCAACTATATGCATACATACATCCTTCCCTCTACTGCGCTCTTTTTCTTTTAGCTAGACAATAAGGAACGTGAACCAATTTGAATACTACCTAAAGTAGAAACGTGATCAAGGATGCATGTGTGTAAAGCCTTACGCGTGCGTGCGCGTGTTAATTATATTGATTAGGTTGACTTGTACCAGACTACCGAAATATTCTTACGGATCAAAACACAAAACATGGTAATCCGATTAACATGGTCAGAAATCCTTATTTCATAAGGCGTTTACGGGATTATACCAGCAAAATAACCCTCAGAAATGCACGTTTTAGGCCCCAAACATGGTAATCCGATTATCATTCTAATCTCATTCATAACACTGTAAATTGAGAACTGTCAGGAACACAAACCCGATAGAAAGGTGATATTTATGAAAAAGTCAGAGATTGGTTCATATAACTATAAGAAATTTCCTAAAATCTCCAAAAACATGGAACTTATAGTTCCATGCACCGAAACACTTATATTTCGGAGCTTCTTGGAGTTTTTAAGCTCTAAATTCACCCTTTTTTCGCCGTTTTTCTGGCAAAACATGGAACCCAAAGTTCCATTCCAACCTGCAGAGAAACACTGTAAATTGAGAACTGTCAGGAACGCAAACTCGACAGAAAGGTAACATTTATGACAAGTCAGAAGATTGATTCAGAGTCCTACTTAAAATTCCAACTGAACCAAAAATATAGAAAGAAACTTTCTGATATCAGAAATGCAGCAACCATATGCATTTCGCCATTAATACTCACTGGTTTGCTCATCATTTTATGCGTAGTTTCAGGCAAAACTTAGAAAGTTTTTTTCTATTCTAAACCTTGCCGGAACAGCGTAAATTGAAAACTGTCAGGAGCACAAGTTCTGACGCAGATAACAGACTACGCGCTTGTTGTCGGATCGACGGATCGGACCATAAAGTAACAAGTCGCAAAGGTCACAGAAATAAGTTGCCGATTTTACTTTTATGGATCGTCATCTTCTTCGCCGGGTAAGTCCGACAGAAAGGTGAATTTTTATGATAATTCAGCTAAAACATGATACTCCAAGTATCATGCTGACAAATGCCCTGAAATATTAGACTTCTGCTGTTTTTGGGTTTCATAGGACCTAGCATTCAAGCCGTTTTTTAGGCAAAACATGATACTCCAAGTATCATTCTAATCCCAATTCAATTCACGTAAATTAGGTCTCAGACAGGAACACATTTTCTAGAGATTGCTCCTATCCAAATGACCTCGGAACGGTTTCGCAAGCAACGCTTTTGTGTACACAAAAGCAAAAAGCTTGTCAGGGGACGTCCCCTGAAGACCCCGTTCCTCAAACTCAAAAATAAAACATTGGAGGAATCTAAAATGCAATTTACTAACAACGAAAACTATGAAAGCAACAACGAATTTGAAGACGAAGAGTTCGAAGAAGAATACAACGAAGAAGAATCTGTGCTGATGAGCATGGCTGAAGTCGAGAAGGAAACTGTCGAGTGGTTATGGTATCCGTATATCCCCTACGGGAAAATAACAATAATCCAGGGCAATCCCGGAGATGGCAAGACCAATCTCGCACTTAAGATCGCAGCATGTGTATCTTCAGGAACTCCCCTTCCCGGCTTACCTGAGCTTGAACAACAGAAAGTCATTTATCTCTCCGCAGAGGACGGAGTAAGGGATACTCTAAAACCCCGTCTTGAGGAATTAGGGGCAGATACCAAAAACGTTCTTTTCTTTAAGGAAGAAGACAAACCTACCGCTTTATCTCAAAGAGCGATTGAGATTGCCCTTGATATGTCCGGTGCAAAAGTCCTTATTATCGACCCGATTCAGGCGTTCATGGGATCCCGTACCGACATGAACAAGGCTAATGAGGTAAGAGAAACTTTGAGACCTGTCGGAGAACTCGCAGAAAAGTATAAGTGCTCGATCATACTGATTGGCCATCTTAATAAAGCACAGGGTTTAAACAGCATCTACAGAGGGATCGGCTCCATGGACTTCACCGCCATCTCCAGAAGCATCCTTCTTGTCGGCAGGCACAAAGATGATTCCGGGTTGCGCATCTTTGTTCATAACAAGTCTTCTCTCGGACCACAGGGACCTTCACAGGCATTCAGACTGGACGGAGCGAACGGCTTCGAGTGGGTTGACGGATATGACGATGTAACTCCCGATGACATTCTTTACGCTTCCAGGAACCAAAAAGCCCGCACCGAGACCAAGCTGGATATGGCAATCACATTCCTAAAGTCTTACTTCACGGATCATACAGAGGTCGAAGCCAAGAAGATCCAAGAGATGGCCAAAAACAAAAACATCTGTAAGAGGACACTTGATGAAGCCAAGAAGTACATTCCCGGACTCGGATCGGACAAGAAAGGTGATGTGTGGTTTTGGATCTTAAATAAGGATCAGACGTCCAAAGGAGGTACAGATGAATAAGAATTTCCCGGCAAAGTCTTATCAGATCCACTTCAGAGTCGGCAAAGAAGATTACGAATCCATCAGGAAGAATGCATCCAAAGCCGGACTTTCCATAAGCGAATATGCCAGAAGAGCAATGTTTGGAGAGGTAATCGTCGAAGCTCCGCCGGCAGATTACTACCAATTGATTTCCCTGATGAAAAGAGCCGGAGGCAACATCAACACGCTGCTCAGAAAACTTAATGTACTAGGTATTGCACATAGCCTTGAGCTTGAAAGATGTCAAAACGAAATCTTCGAAGCTGTCTCTATGTTGTACGAGACATTCAGACCTGAAATGGTCAAGGACAGAAATAACAAATCGGAATAATGGAGGAATCTATATGAATAACAATCAGAATCAAAACAATAGATCAAATGTTGTCCCTTTATGGGAAAAATACACACTGACCATCAGGGAAGCTGCCGATTATTTCCATTTTGGTGAAAAGAAATTACGGCGAATAGTTGAAGAAAATCCTATGGCAGATTTTGTCGTCATGAACGGCAACCGGGTCATGATAAAGCGTAAATACTTTGAACAGTATATAGATCAGGCAACAGCCGTATAAAACAATCGTTAATCAGAGTTCCGGTATGGTATAGTTATCTATATCATATCGGGCTCTCTTTACAGAAAGGAGAGAGACTAATGAGCGAGAAAAGACGAGACAAGAAAAATCGCATTCTTCGCAATGGAGAGAGCCAGAGACCGGATGGTAGATATCAATACACTTACTACGACAATACCGGGATCAGAAGGATCGTGTACAGTTGGAGACTGGATCGTACGGATGCAACTCCTTCCGGCAAAAGACCTGAGTTATCATTAAGAGAGAAGGAAAAGCAGATTCAAGCAGATCTGTTTAACCAAGTAGCTGTTAACGGCGGTGATATTACGGTTCTTGAACTGGTCAAGAAGTACGTCAAGACAAGAACAGGTATAAGACCTTCTACGGCAGCGGGTTATAAGACATGTATCAATTTCCTGTCCAAAAACCCGTTCGGTAGCCTGAGGATCGACAAAGTCAAAATGACGGATGCCAAGTGTTGGCTGATAGATCTGCAAAAGAATGGGAGAGGTTACAGTTCTCTTCATACTTTCAGAGGAATACTGAGACCTGCCTTTGAGATTGCATATCAGGATGATCTTATACGTAAGAATCCGTTCCAGTTCGCACTGGCCGATGTCCTTATCAATGATCAGGTTACTCGCGACGCTATATCGAAGCGAGAGATGAATGAGTTCTTGGACTACGTGAAGAACGATAAGCATTATTGCAGGTATTACGATGCATTCTATGTTTTGTTCCATACAGGTCTTCGTATCTCGGAATTCTGTGGTCTTACTTACAATGACATACATTTCGATGAGATGTATATCAATGTTGATCATCAGCTTCAGCGTACAAGCGGCATGGAATATATCATTATTCCTACCAAAACAAATGCAGGTACCCGCAGGGTTCCGATGACTAAAGAAGTCGCTGCCTGCTTTGAACGTATGATCGGGAGCAGACCCGCGTTGAGAAAAGAACCGGTCATTGACGGATATACGGGATTTCTGTGTGTTGATAAGAACGGAATGCCCAAGGTCGCGATGCATTGGGAAAAATACTTTAAGTTTGCCCTGGAGAAGCATGACAGGATCTATCGCTTGAGGTTCCCCAAGATTACGCCGCATGTGTGCAGACACACATTCTGTTCCAATATGGCAAGAAGCGGAATGAATCCCAAAACGCTTCAGTATATTATGGGACATTCTGACATCACAGTCACGATGAATACTTATACACATGTTAAGTATGATGACGCGAAGGAAGAGTTTGCCAGAGTTACTGCCATCGGATAACCGCTGTAGTAAATTGGTTTGGTTTTACTACAAATTTACTACAGACCAAGGCTTAGATATGCCGAGAAAGGGCACGATAAGCCAAAACAACAAGAAAGGCCGAGTTCTTGAAAAACCTAATGATCAAAGGCTTTTCGGGGATTATCGGGGCAAATCGTAACTATGATAAAAGTTTTGTTTATATGCCACGGCAACATCTGCAGATCGACAATGGCGCAGTTTATGTTCCAGGACATGGTTAACAAAAAGGGCCTGAGCGATAAGTTTTATATCGACTCTGCGGCTACGAGCCGTGAAGAAATAGGCAACGGTCCGCATTACGGAACCGTAAGCAAATTAAGAGAGGTCGGAATTCCCGTGCTCCGTCACCGCGCACGTCAGATGACACGCGGCGATTATGAGGAATACGATTATCTGATCGGCATGGATTCATATAACATTTCCAACATGACGCGCATCGCAGGTGGTGATCCGGACAACAAGATATATCTTTGCCTCCAGTTCGCAGGCAGCACGAGAAACATCGCTGATCCCTGGTATACGGACAATTTTGATGAGACATACGCGGATTTATGCGAGGGCCTGAACGGCTTTATGAAGTATCTCGAATCAGAGGTGTTATAATTCATACATAGCGTTTTCATTTGGAGGGATAGTATGAAGACACTTAAGCGGATTGCCTGTTCATTACTGGCTCTGACCATGGTTATCGGATTAACTTCCTGTACGGCAAATTCTTTCGATCATAAGAAGGCCGTCAAATACTGCGAAGACGAAGGCTATGAGATGTACGATGATGTAGACGATTATTCCGATGCATTCGAAGAGATCATCATGGGCGAGCATCCCGGCGACGGAGCCTATATTCACGCAGTTAAGGATGACGCGCAGGATATCTACGATTCTGTCTTTAACCGGTTTGAAGCTTACTCATCCTACGATGTAAACGAAGCAACATCTTTTATTTTCTTCGACGAAGGCGTTTTTGTTCAGGGTTATGTCCTGACTTTCGATGAAGCAAAAGACGCCGAGAAGGTTTATAAGAACTATGCCAAAAGAAATAAGGATCTTGGCGAGAAGGGTGAAGAAAAAGACTATTCTTATTTCATCATCGAAAGGAAGTACGGCGACAACCTGAAGCAGTACATCGGTATATATCTCAAAAACAATTCGGTTTTCTTCATTCAGTGCAACTACAAAAAGGCGTCTCTGGTTGAAGAGATATGCGAACTTTACGGCGTTATCCCGCCTTCTGAGGCTTAAGATAAAAAATCATACGGAGGGTAATTATGAAAACTCTTAAGAAAATTGCTTGTTCATTCCTGGCACTTGTAATGGTAATCGGACTTACATCATGCATGCAGCAAAAGTTCGACCATAAGAAGATTGCTAAATTCTGCGACGATCAGGATTTTGAAAACTGCGATGATTTTGACGATTTCCTTGATGATTACTCATCGATCATCACCGGCAAGAAAACCGGAGACGGCACATATATCTACGTCACCAACAGAGATGCTCAGAAAATGTACAACAAGACATTAAACCGTCTGAGTGATTTCCCCAAATACGATGTTGAAGCAGCTACATGCTTTGCAATCAATGACGACGGAATCAACGTCGGCTGGCTGATTAATTTCGTTGATAAAGAAGATGCTGAGAAGTTCTTCAAAAAGGCCGGCAAAAGATATGCTGATGACGGCGAAAAAGGCGAAGAAAAAGGTTATTCCTACTATATTTCCGAGAATAAGAATTCTTCAAGCAGAAAAACACTCACAGGTATCTATCTCAAAGGCAACACAGTGCTCTTATTAAGAACAGTCAGCAATGATACTGATATCCTTGAAGATTTCTGTGAATATTACGGAGTCATCTCTCCTACTGAGGCTTAAGGATGCTGCTCGTCTACTACCTGGTCTTAGTTAATCTCGCAGCGTTCATTCTCTACGGCGCGGACAAGTCTTTCGCGAAGAAAGGCGCAAGGAGAATACCCGAGAGAACCCTGCTGTTATGGGCTTGGATCGGCGGCTCGATCGGCGCATTTCTTGGCATGAAGATCTTCCACCACAAGACACTTAAGCCGAAGTTTGCTATTACGGTTCCCGTCCTGCTGGTTCTCGAGATCGCGATCATCGGATGCTGCCTGTTCCAGAACTACCATCTCGTAACGACTGAATACGAAGCAGACCTGGGTCTGGAACACGACATTACTGTAGTTCAGGTATCAGATCTGCATAACCAGTTCTTCGGAATCAAGCAGTCCACCCTGCTGGGACAGATTGAGAAGGCCAACCCCGACCTGATCGTCGTAACAGGCGACATCGTTGATACGACACATACGTCCTATCCGATCGCTCTGGACTTCATCGAGGGCGCGGTCAAGATCGCTCCCGTTTACTACGTTACGGGCAATCACGAGGGCAGACTCCGCGGTGCCAAGCTCGATGAATTCTATGCGAAGATGCGCGATCTGGGCGTCATATTCATGGACGATACTTACATCGAAACTGATGAATATATACTCGCCGGAATCGCAGATTCTTCACTTAACAATTTCAGCGCTTACGGCGCGTTTGACGACAGCAAGCCGGTCATTCTCCTGGCTCATGAACCGCAGTATGCGGACCTCTATAACAGTCTCGGTGCTGACATTGTATTCACGGGTCACTTCCACGGCGGACAGATAATAATTCCGGGCGTCGGCGGCGTTATCTCACCTGAATTCGAGTTCTTCCCGAAGCCTTACGAGGGCATGTACGACCATAACGGCACGACCATTGTCCTGAGCCGCGGCCTGGGAAACAGCGTAGCGCCCGTAAGGATCAATGATTATCCCGAACTCGTAATCGTAAAATTGCACTAAGATTATAGGTTTTTCTCTTGCCCTTGCACTAATGCCAAGACTGCTGTCAGGGTGCTAATATTTTTCTATGGAGTATTCGAAGACAGTAGCAACTGAATACGGTCTTGTCAGAGGCATCGTCAGGGACGGGTGCGAGCTTTTCCTTGGAATCCCTTTCGCTGCGCCTCCGGTGGGCGATCTCGCGTTTAAGCATCCCGTACCTCCCGCACCCTGGAAAGGTGTTTTCGACGCTGACAAAGCCCCTAAAAACCCCATTCAGGGCAAGGGCCATTCAAACATCACATACGTCGACAAAGACTGTCTGTATCTCAATGTTTTCGTGCCTAAAGGACTGCCTGAAGATGCACCTGTCATGGTGTGGTTCTACGGCGGCTCATATGCGAACGGCGGATGCGGAAACGTTAGCGCCAAAAGCGACGAACTGAATTACGACCTCGTCAAATTCGCGAAAGATACCAGGACCGTGGTCGTATCCTTCAATTACAGATTGAATCTTGAAGGATTTTTGAACCTCAATTTCCTCGATAAGAGCTTCGATCGGAGCAACGGTCTTTACGACCAGATGGCGGCTTTAAAATACGTCAGGAACAACATAAACAGGTTCGGCGGAGATGCCGATAACGTAACTGTTTTCGGGCAGTCGGCAGGCGCTGCATGCATCGTGGCGCTCCTCGGAATGGACGAGGCACAGACCCTTTTTGACAAGGCGATTATGCAGTCACCCTGTGTTAACTCATTCTGGAGCGAGGCACAGAGCGAACGCTATACCCGCAAGTATCTGAGATTCATAGGCGTAAAGCCCACGGATATCAAGCTCCTTAAGAACATCGACAAGGAGAAGATCCACGAGGCCAATTCCCTGCTGCGCAAAGCCGTTTTCCGTGAAGGCGAATCAAACTGTGCTTTCTCGCCCGTAATCGACGGTGCAACTATCAAGGGACGCCCGGCTGATCTGGCAAAGAAATCCAGAAAGCCGATCCTCATCGGCACATGCTCCCAGGAAGGCGACGCGTTTATCGGACACATTCCGTCTTTCGCGCTTCCAATGGCAGCTGTATGGTTCGGCTTCAAGCTTAAGTGGTCCAAAAACATGCGCCGCATCATGTCAGACAGCTTCACGAATACTTTCTATACTGAACCTTCGCGCGAGATAGCACGCGATATCAAGGGACCTGCTTGGGTCTACGAATACCGCTACATGACACCCGACATCGAGAAGCGCGGCGCAGGCGTTTTCCACGCGAGCGAACTTCCCGTCCTGTTCGGCAAGTCCAATTCCTACTGCAAGATTGATGATCCCGTTTCCATGCGCGTCGGCGAGAAGATGCGCGATTACTGGAGCGAATTCGCGTACACCGGCAAACTGCCGTGGAAGCAGTATAAGGAAGACGAAGAAGTTCAGGGAATCACCTGAAGTTTGCAAGTTTGTCCCATCCCTTTTCCAAAAACCCTGCAAATTGTAGGGATTTATTGAACACATTTCGCCCAAAGTGAGATTAACTTCTGAAATTCCTTCTTATATAATAGGTTTATGGCTTCATATGGAGGATAAGATAATGGTAGTTTCAACCAAGGGACGCTACGCTCTGCGCGTAATGATAGATATAGCTAAGTACGGTGAGGAATCCTATGTCGCATTGGGCGACATCGCAAAGAGACAGGGACTGTCTGAGAAGTACCTGGAATCCATCATCAAGATGCTCGTGCAGAATAAGCTTGTTAAGGGTCTGCGCGGCAAGAACGGCGGCTATAAGCTCACCAAGGACGCGTCTGAGATCACTGCCTGGGATGTTATCTCCATTACCGAGAATGACTTCTATGTAGTTGCATGCATGGATCCGAATGCTCCTAAGTGCGACCGTATCGCCCAGTGCGTTACACTCCCCATGTGGAAAGAGTTCAGCGAAGAGATGCAGAAATTCTTCCAGAAATATACGATCAGCGAACTCGCTTCAAAAGAGGTAAACCAGGACGACTCCTTACAGTCCTCTCTGCTTTAATCCCTGTACAACACCGATATAGAATTCACGGATGTCAAAGCCTTCGATGTTCTCGCGGTTAAGGTCGATCATGTCTCCATGTGAGATTCCGCGCAGGCCCGGAGTCGACAGGAAGTGATATTCCGATCCCCATTGGAAAGAATTCTCGCCTACGAGACCGTCATTATACCCATCGAAATGCTTTACAAAGTGATAGCTCATATTGAGCGGGAACTTACCGCTCGTAGCGTGATTGAGCTTTGAACCGAAGCTCTGTGTATAGATTCCGTCGAACTGATGTACCATGGGTGCCATCTCATCATTGAGCTTCTGCACGCCTGAAGAAGTAAGATCCGTAACGGCTGCAACGAAGTCAGGATTGTGGTCGCCCAATACTTTCGCGCCCTTGTTATAAGCGGCAGCAACAGTTTCCCTCAAATTATCGGGTGCCTTGTTCATCAGGTAATCCGCAAACTCACAGCCGCGGTGCGGTGTGTTGACCGTTGTAAGTGAGGCAACATAAGGTGCCATGCCGAGCATGCTGATACAGTATCTTGAATCGAGACCGCCCTTGCTGTGCGCGATGATGTTGACCTTCTCGGCACCTGTTTCCTGAAGGACCTGAACGATGGCTTTCTTGATCTGGAGAGCGCATGTCCTTACATTACCTGCAGATTCCTGGCCGCCGTAGAAGATCGTAGCGCCGTTCTTGATGAGCTCGGCAGGTACTCTTCCCCAGTAGTTAAGGTGCTCTGTATCTCTGAAGAACACGCCGTGTACCATGAGGATCGGATACTTTGTCTTGCAGATCTGGTCTGCCTGACGCGCGCGGTCTCTCCAGTACAGGTCGCTCTCTTCCCTGATCTCTCTTCCTGCGACCTTGACGATCATGTGCAGGCAGAAGAGGTTGGCAACGGGGATCATACCGCAGAATATGCCTAAAAGGCGCTTGCTGAGGCCTAATTGCTTCGACGTGAGGTAAACAATGATAATTCCCGTCCAGAAGTAAAGATTCAGCAGACCGAACGTGACGGCCGCATAAACGATAATCGTCGTCAGCTCCAACTGCTCCCAGAAGAACAGTGATGCGATGAATACCGGGACTACTACCAGGAGCGTGTACGGGAATGCGGTCAGCATGCAGTTGCCGTATGCACAGAACTTCAGTCTCGTGTAAACGACATTCTTTACGCTGAATCCGGGAAGTATGAAGGCTGCTATGGTAAGCAGGACCGTCAGTACAATGAACCAGTTGCTTATTAAATACAAAAAAGTACTGAGACAGGCGCAGGTTATAACTGCGCCGTCCAGTACTTTAATTGCATTTCTGTCTTTGCTGATTATCACTTCAGACACAGGTCTGAACCTCCGAAAGTATTACCAGCTTGCTGAGTCACCGAAGTTCCAGTCTGAACCAGAACCGTAGTAATCGTCGCCTCCGCCGTAACGGTCTCTGTTGGCTCTGTCCTGAACGTCTCTGAGTCTGTCCTCTGGTGACTGTGTAGGTGTTGGCGTACCATTAGGATTCTGTCCGCCTGGTGTAGGCGTAGGAGTTCCTGAGTTGCCCTGACCGCCGGGTGTAGGTGTCGGTGTGCCTGTTCCCTCACCACCTGGAGTCGGAGTAGGTGTACCTGAGTTATCAGGATTGTCTCCGCCCGGAGTAGGTGTGGGTGTTCCGTCACCGCCAGGTGTAGGAGTTGCGCCGTCCTGGCCGCCGGGAGTAGGAGTAGGTGTATCTCCGTCCTGTCCGCCGGGTGTCGGAGTAGGAGTTCCTGTCTCACCGCCGGGTGTAGGTGTCGGACCACCTGGTGTGGGAGTCGGACCGCCGCTAGGTGTAGGACCGCCGGGTGTCGGGGTCGGAGTATCCGTGCCTCCCTGAGGTGTAGGCGTAGGTGAACCTCCCTCAGGTGTGGGAGTCGGGGTCGGAGTTGCAGTAGCATCGGCATTCGGCTTGGGACTGCCCTGAGGTGTAGGTGTAGGAGAAGGTGTATCCTCCTGCGGGTTGTTCGGATCCGGCGTAGGTGTCGGTGACGGTTCCTCGAACTGCTGTCTGATCTGCTCTTCGAACTGGTTGATCTCGTTGTAGAGCTTCTGTGCAGCGTAGTAGTGACCGTCGTTCTCCGGAGTAGCGCATCCCTTTTCTGTGAGGATGCCCTTTGCTGTCTCGCAGATCTCGATTACATCTTCGTAGTTATCTTCAGTGATCTTATCTACATCGATCGGAGTTACGTAAGACAATGCGTAGTTAACTCTGATCTTGCAGTCGTAAGGATCAGCAGGCAGGAGATTTAATGCCAGCTGATATTCCTGCTTGGCCTTCTCGTAATCACCTAACTGATAGTAAACGTTACCTCTGTTGAAGTGGTTAACGTAAGGCTGTGTGAAGCCTAAGAAACCAAGCTCATTCTGCTGATAGACGCCCTCACCGTAGTTGGCAATGAGCTTCTTGTTGCCATAGTAATTGATTACCAGGATTCCGAGGAATGTGGCAGTGAGGATCCATACTGCAATAGCTATCTTTTTAACCATGCTTATGCCCTCCTCTTTACGCTTATGAACTCATAAGCAATAAGTGCTGAGAGCGGAATGACAAACCAGTAGTATGTATCAACATAACCGTATTCTGTTGTCTCTTCTGTCTCTCCGTCGACCATATCCTTGATCTCTTCAAGAACAGGATCGATCTTCTCTGTCTCTGTCATGTGAATGTACTTGATCTTGAGGTCATCTGCGAGCTGCTCGAGATTGTCCTCATCGATGTAGGAAACAGCGGGCTTATAAGGGAATGTTCTCTTATCTTCTACGAGAACTACTTCATCGTAGAGTTCGTCGTAGTAATGCATCTGGCCGCCGTCGTCCGTGCCGTAACCCATTACCGCACCGCCTTCGATGTCTCCTGCGATATCAGCGAAAGAATCGAGCTTGTGGTTATCTGTGTTCTCACCGTCAGTGATGAAGAATACAACGATACGTCCGTCGCCCATTCTTACTGCGTCCTGAACCATCTGGCCCAAAAGCTTCTTACATACGTTGATGTTGGTTCCTGTTGCATGATAATCCGGAAGCGGATAAATGGAGTTAACTGATGATCTGATGTATGAGGTATCGTCAGTAAACGGCGCAATGAGATTTACGTCGTTATTGAAATCGATAAGGCAGAACTTCGCGCCCGGGAGCTCTCTGGTGATGTATTCAACATCAGCCTTAACGCCATCGAGACGCGGATTCTCACCGTCGTAGTCCTCAGCCATCATGCTCAATGTATCATCGATGCAGATGATGCAGTAGCAATTGAGCTTCTGCTTGATTACCGTAACGTCATCTGTCATGATCATCGGTCTTAAGTTAATTACAAAAATAAGTATTACCATCAATATCTGTCTGATATAAGGTACGATGCCCTTTCGCTTGAGAGCCAAAAGGCCGATACAGAGTATCACCATGAACCAGACAGGTAAGATCGGTTCGAATTTTAAAGTTTCAAACATATTTCCCATCTGATTACACCTTCAAAATAAATGCTAAGAGCAACATTAAGCTCAATGACAAGAGCAGGAGCTTATACGGAGTCTCAGGAAGCTCTGTCTCGATGACCTCATATCTTGTGTCGTCGAGTGTTGCGATCTGCGCTCTGATGTCGGCAACGATGCTCTCAACGATGTCATCGTCCTCGCCGTAATAGAACGTTCCGCCTGTTCCTTCAACAGTTTCCTTCATCATCTGTCTGTCAGCGTCGACCATAACTTCTGTTCCGACACCGAAGACTGTGATGTCTCTTTCCTGGCAGAGCTCACCGGCTTCAGGAAGAGTGATGATCTCTTCACCGTAGAGCTCGTTATCCGTAGAGAAAATGATTACTCTCGTACGGTCAGGCTTCTCCTCATAATCATAGAAGTCGAGCGCAGCTGCAGCCAGACCGTCGCCGATGATGGATGAACCTCTCTCCTCGTTATCTACGAGTGTACCGTTACTGATGTAAGCCTCACTCTCGTAGAGCTTGTCTGAGAAGATGATCTTACCGTTGTAGTAATCGATTCTCATCTCAAGGCCTTCCTTTACCTTCTCAAGGACTTCGATTACGTATTCGTAGTCACTTGTTAAGGGGCAGAGAAGTACCGGTGATGTGTTAAAGATAACGATTCCGAAACGCTCGCCGTTAAGCTCTTTAACAACGTCTTCGAGCTTGTCGATAAGTACGGCATTGAGCTCGTCGCATGTTGTTGAGATGTCCATGCAGAGGATGATGTCTCTGTTGTAGTTAGCGAGCTGCTTGGACTCTGTCTTGTAAGGTCTTGCCATGAGGAATCCGGACAAAAGGAGACTCGAGATGATGAGTATGATAAGTACATACTTCAAAATGTTGTACCAGAAGAGTCTGCTCTTAAATGTTGGATCCTTTTTAAGGTAATCAGGAAGATAAGCCTTCTTACCGCCCTTATACTTTTTCTTCATCTTGAACGTGATGAAAGCCGCAATAACGAATACTGCCGCTACACCCGCACAGATATATAACGCTGTTGCAAATTTCAGTTCCATTCAGACACCAATCTCCTTGACTTAGCTAATGATGCTCTTACGTCACCTTCGGAGATCTTATCGAACTCCGGCTTATAGTATTCGCCTACGAGGTGGGTAAGTTCCTGGAATTCGGTCTGGCTGATCTCGGACAGAGTAAACTTATCAACCTCAGTGCCTGTAGCCTTGTAAACGAATTCTCTTACGATGATACTCATACCCTCATAAGCAGGTCTGATCTTAGTAGTATCCTCGTTGAACTTTGCTTCGAGCTGATCCAATGAAGCGAGATACTGTGCTTTGAGCTTTGTCATATCCGGCTTCACGAAAACAGGTTTCGGTTCTTCCTTCGGCTTAGGATTGTAAGCCTTGAGAATGCTGTAAAGGAACATCAGTACTATTGCCACGGTGAGCGCAGCAAGTATAGCTCCCGTAACAATTATCGGAACCTGGGAAAAATCAAATAATCTTCTTAAATCTACCGTTGTTTCCATAATCTATCAGTTAACGAGCTTGTTCTTCTCCAAGAGCTCAGCGATCTTGCCGTCGATCCTGTTCTCAGTATCGACCATGACCCACGGAATACCGTGTCTGTTGAGCTTTGTAGTAGCCTGCTTCTCCATGTCTTCCATTATCTTCTTCTGTTTCTTCTGCAAAGTCTTGCTCTGCGCGATAAACGGAGGAATATATCCGTAAGTGTCGACGTTATATACCCTCTTACCGTAAATATCCGCGTCACTGACATTTACGAGGATAACGTCGTGTACCATTGTGATCTGGCTTAAGAGCGTATCTTCAAGCTTAATGATACCTTCGGTGTCGGTTACCATAACCACGATCATGCGCCTCTTGATGTTGTGCATGATGTACTTAAGTATTCCGTTCAGGTCCGAATTGTTAGCCGGATTAAGGCACTTTGCGTAGCCTTCCAAAAGGAACTCAAGATTTAAAAAACCCGTCTTGAAAGGAGATCTCTCCATCTTGTCGTTGTTATAGTAAAGACCGCTTACATAATCGCCGTTGTCGGTTACGAGGTAACCCAGAGTGCCGCCGGCCATAAGGGCAACATTACCCTTCTCTTCGCCTTCCTTTGTATGAGCAAGCATTCTGTGATTAGCGTCCATTACCAGCATTACGTTGTGCTTCTTCTCGGCAATGTACTGTCTTACGAGCACCTTCTGGCTTCTGGATGTAGCCTTCCAGTCGATATCCTTGATATCATCTCCGGGCACGTACTCACGGAGCTCGTCGAAATTCATACTTCTGCCCTTATAAATGGAGTTGTATGAACCGTCGAGAACTCTGCTCGTAGCTTTGTCCGTAGCTATGGTCTTATAACGCTTGAGCCCGAACTTGATTTTCGAGACGTAGTCTAAGTTCATGGAGTAACGATTGCTCCGACAATTGCATCTACGATTGTCTCTTCCTTAACGCCGTCTGCGATAGCAGCGAAGTTAAGCATGATTCTGTGACGCATTACTTCGTGTCTCATTGCCTTAACGTCATCAGGTGTAACGTAAGCTCTGCCCTGAATGAGGGCAACAGCCTTGGATACTTCCATGAATGCGATGGCAGCACGTGTTGAAGAACCCATTGAGATGTAGCTTGCGAGGTTAGGCGCAATGTACTTTGCGGGTTCACGTGTAGCCTGAACGATATCAACAATGTACTTCTTGATCGCAGGTGAGATGTAAACCTTCTTGCAGAGATCCTGTAAGAATTCGATGTCCTCGATAGTAGCTACAGCCTGTGAACCTGTGAATACATCCTTCTCGATTCTGTTGAGGATCTCAACTTCCTCGTTAACGTTAGGATATGTGATTACTTCCTTAAGAAGGAATCTGTCCTGCTGAGCTTCGGAGAGTTCGTATGTACCTTCCTGCTCAATAGGGTTCTGTGTAGCGATAACGATGAATACCGGAGGGAGCTTGTATGTCTGTCCGCCGATACTTACTGATCTCTCCTGCATGGCCTCGAGCATGGCGCTCTGTGTTTTAGCACTTGAACGGTTGATCTCGTCCAGGAGCAGGAAGTTAGCATAAACAGGTCCGATCTTTGTCTCGAACGTGTTGTTTGTCATATTGAATGTCTGAGTACCAATGATGTCTGAAGGCAACAGGTCAGGAGTACATTGAACTCTTGAGAAAGATCCGCCGACAGCCTCGGTCATGACCTTTGCAGCAGTTGTCTTGGCAAGACCAGGAACTGACTCAAGCAGGATGTGACCGTTAGCGATCATGGAAACCAGGAGTGAAACTCCGAGCTGGGACTGACCTACGATCTTGGAATTGTAGTAAGTCCTGATGTTCTTGATGATGCTGCTAGCCTTAGCGAGTTCATCAACATTGATGCTCATTACGATTTGTTCAGCCATAAAAACCTCTCATTCCTTGTGGGTTTTGCGTCTATCCGCAATACGCGCATTTTAACCCTAAAAATTAATTGACTTCGCTATTATACTATTTCAAACGCCGTTTTTTAATGAACTTTGTAAGAAAAAGCGTATAAATAGCGGTCTTTTTCAGATTGCTTATTTATATAAACAGTCTGACCCGGCAAAATGTTGCAGCGGGTTTGATAAAATTTTTATTCGCCCGAAAACGTGAACCAAAGTGACGTTTTTCGGGCTTTGGGTTCATCAAAAGCCCGGTTTTAGTGAACCTTCAGGCCCAAAAATGCCATTTGGGTTCACTACCGCCTTACTCCGCGCCCTGTTCAACGAGCTCCTCGTGCTCTTTCTGGAGCTTGGGATCATAAGAGAGCATCGGCTTTACCTTTTCACCCTTAAGCTTTCTGGCAACATAGTTGTCAGTGATCTTCTTGACCATCGGGCAGAGGGCGACGACGCCGATGAGGTTCGGGATCATCATGAAGCCGTTGAAAGTGTCTGAGATATCCCAAGCCAGTGAGCTCTCCATCAGAGCGCCGGCAACGATCACGAGAACAAAGATGACCTTATAGACCTTGGCAGCCTTTGTACCGAGGAGGTACTCCGTAGCCTTGCCGCCGTAGTGGGACCAGCCGAGGACAGTCGTAAATGCGAACAGCAGTATAGCAAGCGCGATGAAGCACTCGCCCCACCATCCGAAGATGTTGCTGAATGACTTGGCGACCAGAGTTGCGTCATCTACGCCTTCCATAACAAGGCCCGTATCAAGATCGATAAAGCCTGAGGTGAGGATTACCAGCGCCGTCATTGTGCAGACGATGAATGTATCAGCGAAAACTTCGAAGATACCCCACATGCCCTGCTTAACGGGTTCCTTAACGTCGGAATTGGAGTGGACCATAACGGATGAACCGAGACCTGCCTCGTTGGAGAACACGCCTCGCTTGCAGCCCTGGGTGATTACATCCTTGATGACGATTCCAACAGCGGCACCTGCAACGGGCTTAACACCGAACGCGAACTTGAAGATGGCCAGGAATGCATTAGGGCAATGAGGGAGATTAAAAAGGACTACGACCAGCGCGCCTACGATATAAGCAACTGCCATGAAGGGAACGACCTTCTCAGCGAAAGAAGCTATCCTCTTGAGACCTCCGAGAATTATGACGCCTGACAGAACCATCAGCACGCATCCGATGACGAGCGGAACAACCTTGATCCCGCCGAAGGCAGACATGTTTCTCAGTTCTTCAGAGAAAAACGCGGATTCCAGGTTCAGAGTGATCTTGTTGATCTGGCCCATGTTTCCGATACCGAAAGATGCCAGAACGGCAAAGCATGAGAACAGGACAGCGAGGATCTTGCCGATAGCCTTGCAGCCCTTGTAGGAGCCGAGACCGTCCTGGAGATAGTACATGGCGCCGCCGGACCATTCGCCGTCTTCATTCTTTCTTCTGTAATAGATACCGAGAATGTTCTCGGAGAAGTTAGTCATCATGCCAAAGAATGCGGCTACCCACATCCAGAAGACCGCGCCTGGACCGCCTAAGCAGATAGCGGCGGAAACGCCCGCAATGTTACCCGTGCCGATCGTTGCGGCCAGAGCCGTGCATAGAGCCTGGAACTGGGATACGCTTCCCTTCTCGTCCTTGTTATGGCTCTTCTTGTCAAAAACGCCGCCGCCGGTCTTTTTCCACCAGTGGCGGATGTGTGTGATCTGGAAAAACTTGGTTACAAAGGTTAACAGGATTCCGGTACCGATGAGAAGGAAAAGTCCTATCTTCACCCATACAAAAGAATTGACTGCATCGTTGATCTCAGTCAGTTTTTCAATAAAAGTACCCATAAAAATGCTCCCCGGAAATATCTTGTTCGAGAAAACGATATACAAGATATCCGTCTACAACAAGGGTTTCGGGCATTTTGACATTGAAATGTAGCAGAAAAGGCAGCTTTCGCGAAGGAAATGCCTGAAAACGTCAGACTTCGACCTTGATCCAGTCAGCACACATTATAGCCTTTGAAAAATACCCAATAAAAAACCGCCGCGAGAGGGTGGCT
>JAEEGJ010010570.1_pt1 | contig 23952 bp, 14 predicted proteins | sample 8958761 | NCBI WGS metagenome assembly JAEEGJ01 (sample SAMN16246546, study PRJNA631951) | gut metagenome | biome: gut microbiome; feature: rumen; material: RS-attached | host: Bos | place: Iran: Karaj | collected 2018-10 | reverse complement strand
GTCGGAGGTGCCCTGAAGACATGGCTCGAGGAAAACAACCCGGATGTGAAGATCGTCGTCTCGGACCCGCCAAAGGGAATGAACGACGACATCTCCGGCGCGGACGTCTACTTCCTCCAGATCCACGTCCCCACCGAGGAAGACGGCTCGCAGGACCTGACGCTCATGAAGAAGCTCATTTCCGCGCTTCCCGACAAGCCCGTCTTCGTCCGCACCACTATATTGCCGGGGTCTTCGGAGATGCTCTCCCGCGAGACGGGGCACCGCGTCTACTTCATGCCCGAGTTCCTCACCGAGCGCACGCACATAGAGGACTTCCGCCGCCAGCCGATGGTCTTCACCGGCGAGGAGGAGTTGCTCAACAAGATTTTCAAGGGCAAGTACCACGTCATGATGACGCCCCTTGAGGCCGAAATCACGAAGTACGCCCACAATGTCTTCGGCGCCCTCAAGGTCACTTATTTCAACTGCGTGGCGGACTACTGCCGGCGCCTCGGCGCCGACTACCAGCGCGTCCAGCGCGGGTGCCTCCTCTCCGGCTACATCAACGACATGCACACCTTCGTGCCCGGCCCCGACGGCAAATACGGATACGGCGGCAAGTGCTTCCCGAAGGACGTGAACGCCCTCGCCGCCCTGGTGAAGGACCTCCCCCTCGGCAGGCTCATCGCCCCCATGCACCAGCTGAACGTCGAGTTCCGCGGCGTCGAGGAGCATATCTGATGGAAGCAAAGGGCGCGCTCCTTTTGCTATACTTTATAATGTCTTTTTGAGGAAAAACAATGGAAAATCCAGCAGCTGACTCCGCGGCGACCGAAGGCCGCGGCCACTTCATCCAGCAGTTCATAGCCGACGACCTCGCCGCCGGCGCCAACGACGGCACCGTCGTCACGCGCTTCCCGCCCGAACCCAACGGCTATCTCCACATCGGCCACGCCAAGGCCATCTGCATCGACTTCGGCATGGCGAAGCTCTTCAACGGCACCTGCCACCTCCGCATGGACGACACCAACCCCTCCAAGGAGGACGAGGACTACGTCCGCTCCATCAAGGAGGACGTGAGCTGGCTCGGCTTCGACTGGGGCGACGGCTTCTTCTACGCCTCCGACCTGCTCGACCGCATGTACGAGTTCGCGAAGGCCCTCATCCGCAACGGCCAGGCCTACGTCTGCGACCTCTCGCAGGAGGAGTGGAAGAAGTACCGCGGCATCCCGACCGAGCCCGGCACCCCGAGCCCCTACCGCGACCGGAGCGTCGAGGAGAACCTCGACCTCTTCGAGCGCATGTGCAAGGGCGAGTTCGACGAGGGCAGCCGCTGCCTCCGCGCGAAGATCGACATGTCCTCGCCCAACATCCACTTCCGCGACCCCGTGATCTACCGCATCAAGAAGGAGCCGCACTACCGCGCCGGCACGAAGTGGCCCGCCTACCCGACCTACGACTTCGCGCACCCCTTCGAGGACGCCTCCGAAGGCATCACGCACTCGCTCTGCACGCTTGAGTTCGAGGTCCACCGCCCGCTGTACGACTGGGTCGTCGACCGCATGGACGAGCAGGGCCTCCTCGTCGTCCGCAACGGCAAGAAGATCCGCCCGAAGCAGCGCGAGTTCGCGCGCCTCTCGCTCGACTACACGATCATGTCGAAGCGCAAGCTCCTCCAGCTCGTGCAGGAGAAGCTCGTCGATGGCTGGGACGACCCGCGCATGCCGACCGTTTCCGGTCTCCGCCGCCGCGGCTACCCCGCCGAGGCCATCCGCGACTTCTGCGAGAAAATCGGCGTCTCCAAGTACAAGAGCGCCACGGAGCTGGCCCTTCTTGAGTCCTGCGTCCGCGACAACCTCAACCGCACGGCCCTCCGCCGCATGGGCGTCCTCAACCCCGTGCGCGTGGTGATCGACAACTTCCCCGAGGATGCCGTCGAATGGTTCGACGCCGTCAACAACCCTGAGGATCCAAACGCCGGCACGCGCAAGATTCCCTTCACGCGCGAGCTTCTCATCGAGCGCGACGACTTCATGGAGGATCCGCCCAAGAAGTTCTTCCGCCTCGCGCCGGACCGCGAAGTGCGCCTCCGCTACGCCTGCCTCTTCAAGTGCACTGGCGTCGAAAAGGACGCCGACGGCAACGTCACGGTCATTCACGGAACCTGGGATCCCGACTCCCGTGGCGGCAACGCGCCCGACGGACGCAAGGTCAAGGGCACGATCCACTGGGTCTCCGCGAAGCACGCCGTGCAGCTCGAAGCGCGCCTCTACGACCGCCTCTTCACGGTGCCCGACCCCGAGGCCGACGAAACACGTCCCTTCACGGACTTCCTCAACCCCGACTCCGGCAAGGTCGTCACCGCCTGGTGCGAACCCGCCGTCGCGGAGCTGAAGCCCCTGGAGCGCATCCAGCTCGAACGCCTCGCCTACTTCTGCGCCGACAGCCGACTCTCGGTCCCTGGCAAGCCCGTGCTCAACCGCACCGTCACGCTCAAGGACTCCTGGGCGAAGGCGTAGCCGATGCCCCGCCCCGCGCCTGGGCGCGGGGGCGGGGCAGATAACAGATAATAGATAACAGATAATAGATAACAGATAATAGATAACAGATAATAGATAATGGACAGAAGGCCTGAGGAGTTGCTGGAGTCCCTTCTGGGTGGCATGGATTAAGAGTGAACTTCGCATTCGAATCAAACAATGGGCTATTGACGGCGATTATCGCCATGGCTCTCGCGGCTTCATCCGCGTGGGCTGGCCTAGGTGTGTTCGTCAACGGATTGGAACTCGACGGAACTGCTCAAAAAGGAAGTGGCTGGCAGTTCAAGGACGGAGTCCTGACCGTTTTCGAAGCGATGAAAGACAAAGAGATCACCCTCTCGGGAGAAAACCTAGACGGGGATATCTCGGTTTTTGTGAATGGGAAAGCGCATATACGACTCAGCGACCTTTCACTCCGTACCCAGGAATCGAACTCAACGCCTTTCAGAATTACGGGAGGACGCGAGGTCATCCTTTCCCTTTCTGGCGAAAACCGGCTGGAAGCAGGCCCGCTTTGCGCCGGTCTCCAATTGGAAAGAAATGCCGACCGTGTTGTCATCACCAACGCACCTGGCGAACCTTCGGCCAGCCTCATTGCAATCGGCGGGCCTGAAGGAGCGGGAATTGGCGGGGCCTCTCTCGACAACCGCGTGAAAACACTTGTAATTTCCGGCGGTAGAATCAAAGCGCAAGGAGGGGAAAACGCCGCAGGCATTGGCGGAGGACTGGATGGAACCATGCAGGAGTTTCTCCTAGAAGGGGGAACGGTTGTCGCGCGCGGTGGCGAAAACGGTGACGATGTCGGAGGAGGACCTGATGGGAGCGTTATGCAGGTAACGGTCACTGGTGGCAGTCTGGACGCGAAAGTCGTGAACAATGCTCCGAAAAGGAACTACCGTAGCCTCCGCAAGATCATTCTCCGAACTCCCGATTGGAGGCCAGGCGATCCCGTTGTCGCCGATTTTTCAGCCTATGGCGTCCATTATGGGTCGAACGCGGTTTTCGCGGACGAGACAGGCGCCGTTTATTTCTGGTTTTACTTGGACCAATTGTCATTCTTTGCAAACGGAACGAAGTTTCTGGTTCCGGCCAGTTCCACGGACATCACAATTGACCTGTCGAACATCAGTTTCCGCAGTTGGTGCCGCCGCAACGGTTTTGTTCCAGATCCTGCCGCCGACGCCGGAGGGGAGGCTGCCCTCGTTCGATATGCTTTTGGAAGGCCATTCGGAATTCCACCAGTTCCGGAAATCGATGCATCCGGCACTTATCCCGTGCTCAGGATTCCAGACGTCCGCCGCTCGGACGTGACCGTCCGCTGCTTTGGAAGTCCAGACCTTTCCTTTCCCAAGAAGCAATGGGTGGAATTCTTCCCCGACAAGTACGATCAGAATCTCTGGGTCGCCTCAGATAAACTTCCTGAAAATCCATCCTCCTTCTTCGCCAGACTCGAAGTGGCGACTGACCTTCCCCCTGTGGTTTCGCTACAGGTCGGAACGAATGTTTTCTCCGTTGAACTCGCCAAGACGGATGCGGCCAATCAACTTCGGCAACGGTTCCCGTTGACGCTCACCATGGACAAGCACTATGTGGTAGATCGCCATGTCGACTTGGACTTCAATCTCCCAACCATCAGCATTCCGGCGGGGACCGTCGAAATAGGCGAATTCTTCCTTTTGCAACCGAATCGACTCATCCTTTCTCTCCATTTATCCCAACGGGCGGGGTTCATGACCCCCATTGGGAAAGTGGAAAACATCGACGGCTTTGTTGAGGCCATTGGCGAAGGAAGCGTCGAAATGACGTTCCGATAGTTTGCGTAAACCCGTTGGAGTCTCCATCTATGATTTAGGGCTTCCGCCTCTCCCACAATTGCAGGAGCGCCTTTCCGCCGCCCTCTCCAACAACAAAACAGAAGTGTCCTTGCCCTAACTTTTGCTTTTACTACCCCATTTCTGCTACACTATTATCATGTGCGGTGAGTGCCGCGCACGGTAGGGACGCTTCCATGAAGCGTCCGCCACCAATGGAGAACGAACCAACTCGTCAACTGACCAACTAGACAACTAACCAAGCGTAACTGCTAAACGACGCCACCTCGGAAACCTTCCACACTTCCCCCCGTCGTCGTTAACCGACACCAGGCCTCATAGGCCATGTGTGTATCCTCTAGCAGAACGCGCCCCACCGGGCGCGTTCTCCATCGTGCGATACACACAGGCCTGTGGAAGGGCCTCCGAGGTGGGCATGAAGAGAACGCGCTCTTTCTTTTGCGCATTTCTTCCTGCCCCGCTCGCGATGCAGACGCATCGCGAGAGATGGAAAAACAACCGGAAACAACCGAGCCTCCCCAAAACGAAACCAAATCCGGCTTTGTTCGAGACATTCTTGAATCCGGAATGCCGGACGATCTCCTCGCACTTCTTCTTCAAGACCATTCGACGGGCAGAAACATCATCTGGGCAACGGACGATTACGCCGCGCGTGGCGACGGCTTTGGTGTTTCCTCCGAAATCACGACGGACAGAATCCGCAGGGACGGTGACGCCGTCATTCGCCCGCGAATCGACAAATCCCCCGACGAGCAACGGCGTCGCGTTACGCAAAAAGCCGAGGTCTTTACACCCTCATGGCTTTGCAATGTCCAGAACAACCAGGTCGATGCCGTCTGGTTCGGCTTGCACAAAGACGATTCCAGCCCATTCAATGCGGAAACGCCGGACGAAGGCCTCGGCTGGAAGACCACGCCTGCGTCGGTGAAGTTCACGAAGGAAAAGCCCTGGCTCGACTATGTCCTGGCCCCGCGTCTTGAAGTCGCCTGCGGCGAGGCGCCTTATCTCACGAGCCGCTATGACGCCGTTTCGGGCAGAAAGATTTCCGTGCCGGACCGGGTCGGCCTTTTGGACCGGAAACTTCGTGTCGTCACGGAAAACGTCCGAGACCCGCAGGACTGGCTACACTACGCCAAACGCGCCGTCCAAAACATCTACGGCTTCGACTGGCAGGGCGACAACGTCCTTCTCGCGCGAGAGAACATCGTCGCGACTGTCATCGAAACCTTTACCCATGTCTTTTGCGGAGGCGAGATTTCAGACTTCGCGTCCTTCCGCGTCTTTCTGCCGATTGAGGACGAAGGCGGTGACCTGGGACTCGATTTTGCCGCCGACACCGTCGTGGATGACGGCTGTGCGCGACTCTCGCGTCTCTATCTGCTGGAACTGGCGGAAATCGTCTCGTGGAACATCTGGCAAATGGACGGTCTGAAATTCGTCGCGCCGATGAGCTGCCACCTTGAGAAGCGACTATTTAAGACATCCGGCGGTGAGACGGTCACTCTGGTCTCAGAGTGTCCCGGATGCGAAAAAGGCGACAACGCGCGACACAACGGCGTCTATTGCCGCGTGATGGACTGGGCTACGGGCCGAAGCGCGGCATTCAGGGATTTGCTCGGAGACCAGCCATGAAAAAGGAAGACCTTGCGACAATCGAGAAGAAGACCTTTGCCGAGACCACGGCATACCAGCTGATCTACGCGTACGCCATCGACGACAAGGCCCACAGGGGGATGGTCAAGGTCGGCAAAACTTCGCTCGCTTCGTCTTTGCCTCCGGAGAAGCTGCCGCCGTGCTGCAAGGCGCTCAATGACGCGGCGCACAAGCGCATCAAGGGGCAAACTGGCGCCGCAGCCATCGACTACCGTCTCCTTTACACGGAACTTGCCGTCAGGACGCGCATGATGCGCGGGGGGCGCAGCCGGACGGAACATTTTACCGACAAAAAGGTCCACGCGGTCCTGAAAAACTCCGGTTTTCCCCACAAGTTCATCGGCAACACCAAGGGGATGGAGTGGTTCGGGTGCGACCTGGCCACCGTCAAGGCCGCCATTGCCGCCGTCAAGAATTTCCGCGCGGTAATCTCTGGCGGCGGGATCGAGAGAGATGACCCAATCGAACTGCGCGACGAGCAGAAGGAGGCCGTTCGCAAGACGCTCAAATGCTTCTTCGAGATGAAGAAGGGAGAAATGCTCTGGGATGCCAAGATGCGCTTTGGCAAGACGCTTACGGCCTTGCAGCTTGTCCGAGAAGGGAAGGGGAAGTTCCGGCGCGTCGCCATCATAACGCACCGCCCGGTGGTTGGGGGCGGCTGGCAGGAGGACTTCAACAAGCTCTTCACGAAAAAGGACGGATACACCTTCTATGTCAAAGGCTCCATCGGCGGCGACTACGAATTCGAGGGGCGGCTTGAGTCCCAAAATGACAAACGCCTTGCCGCGCTCGACGCATCCGGGGAGCGCTTCATCTACTTCGCGTCCATACAGGATTTGCGCGGCTCAAAGGCGGTCGGCGGCAAGTTTGACAAAAATCGGGGCGTTTTCGCAATGGACTGGGATCTTCTCATCGTCGACGAGGCGCACGAGGGGACGCAGACCGATCTTGGCAGGGAAGTGCGGGCGCTCCTCGTCAAGAAACACACGAAAGTCCTCTCCCTCTCCGGCACGCCCTTCAACATCCTTTCGCAATACGATGCCGACTCGACCTTCGTCTGGGACTATGTCATGGAGCAGCGCCGCAAGGCGGAATGGGAGGAGGAGCGCCCGGAGGTGCCGAACCCCTATGCGGCGCTGCCACGCCTCAACCTCTTCGTCTACGGCCTCGGCGAAGTCTTCGCCAACTACTTCGAAGAGGATTTCGACGGCAAGTTCTTCAAGTTCCGTGAATTCTTCCGCACCTGGACGGGGGACAGGCTGCTTGACGGAGCGCCACTTCCCAAAGGCGTGGCACAAGGATGTTTCGTCCATGAGGACGATGTGCGCCGTTTCCTCGACCTCGTTTCCGGAGACGACCTGGACAGCCGCTTCCCTTTCGCCACCCAGAGCCATCGCGACCTCTTCCGCCACACGCTCTGGGTTGTCCCTGGCGTCGCAGCCGCCAAGGCCCTCTCCGCGCTTCTGCAAGGCCACCGGTATTTCTCGAAATACGCCATTGCCAACGTCGCCGGCGAGGGCGACGACTACGAGGAGCAACATTTTGACAACGCCCTTGCGCTCGTCCAAAAGAAAATCCGCGAAAACGAATACACGATCACCCTCTCTTGCGGGAAGCTCACCACCGGCGTCACGGTGCCCGAATGGACGGGCGTCATGCTGCTTTACGGCGGCGCCACGACATCCGCGGCGCAATACATGCAGACAATCTTTCGCGTCCAGTCGCCAGGCGACCTCGGCGGACGCATGAAAACCAACTGCTACGCCTTCGACTTCTCCCCCGACCGAACCGTCAAGGTGGTTGCTGAATCGGTGCGCCTCACCCGTCGCTCCGTCAATCCCTCGGCCTCGTCCGTCGGGGACGGGGAGGAGGCGCAGCGCCAGCGCCTCCGCGAGTTCCTCGACTTCTGCCCCGTCATCTCCTTCACCGGCTCGCAGATGGTCGCGCACGATGTCCGACGCCTCATGGCCGCCATAAAGCAGGTCTTCATCGTCCGCACGATCCGCAACGGATTCGACGATCTCGCCATCTACGACACGCGAAAGCTCATGGCGCTCACGGACAGCGATCTTGCGAAATTCGAGACGCTCAACCGCATCGTCGGCTCCACGAAGCAGACAAAGGCCCCGGAATCGGTGGTGGTGAACAAGGAGGGGTTCGATGGTGACGGTACAATGACCGACGGCGATGATGCGCCGCCTGCGCGTCGTCCGCTCACGGACGAGGAGAAGGCGAGGCGCGAGGAGCAGAAACGGCGGCGGAAGGAACGCGACGCCGCAGTCTCCAACCTCCGTGCCATCTCCATCAGGATGCCGCTCCTCATCTACGGCGCAGATGTCCCTGTCGAGAAGGTCATCTCCATCTCCGATTTCCCGTCGCTCGTCGATGACGAGTCATGGGCCGAGTTCATGCCGCCGGGCGTTACAAAGTCGCTCTTCCGCCGCTTCGTCGAGTACTACGACGCCGATGTCTTCGCAGAGGCGGGAACCCAGATCCGGCGTCTTGCCAAGAGCGCCGACGCCCTCCCGCCAACGAAACGCGCCATGCAGATCGCCCGTATCTTCTCCTATTTCAAGAATCCCGACAAGGAGACGGTTCTCACCCCGTGGCGCGTTGTCAACCTTCACATGGCGGAAACGCTTGGCGGCTGGTGTTTCTACGGACGCGACTTCCCCGAAGAGCCGCTGGAGGACGGGCCGAGGAAAGTGGCGTTCGAAGATTCAGAAGCCGGCGGCACGTCGGAGACTGTCTTCTTCAAGTCCGGGGCGAAGATTCTGGAAATCAACTCCAAGTCGGGCCTTTATCCTCTCTACTGCGCCTATTCGCTCTACAGGGCGCGGCTTGGCGATGTCCCCGAGGAGGCCGTCAAGCCCGCCGAAACGGCGCGCATCTGGCGCGATGTTCTCGCGAAGCAAGTCTTCGTCGTCTGCAAAACCCCAATGGCAAGGTCCATCACCGTCCGCACCCTCGCGGGCTATGACGCAAAGGCCACAATCAACGCCCAGTATATCCCCGGTCTCGTCGAAATGCTCGCGGAAGCGCCGCGGAAATTCCGCGACCGTGTTTGCGGCGGAAACGCCTGGAACAACAAGGAGTTCTCCATGAAAATGCTTAAGTTTGACGCCGTTGTCGGCAACCCTCCCTATCAGGTCGAGGTCGCAAGGAAAGCCTCGGAGACAAATGGTCAGGCAGTTCGGAAAAGCATCTTCCAGTATTTCCAGATGGCGGCAGACGAGGTCACGAGCGGCTGCACCTCGCTCGTCTATCCAGGCGGCAGGTGGATTCACCGCTCCGGAAAGGGCATGGAGGAGTTCGGACTAGGGCAGATTAACGACCCTAGGCTCGCCGCGCTTCACTTCTGGCCGGACTGGAGTGAACTCTTCCCGACGGCGGAGATCGCCGACGGTCTTTCCATTGTCGTCAAGGAAAAGGGGAAGACGGCGTCGGGCTTCAAGTACATCTACCACAAGGGAGGCAGACGCCAGGTTCTCGCCATGCTGCCGCCGGGAGAAAGCCTAATGCCCCTCGATCCGAATGACGCCTCGATCATTGCCAAGATCCGCTCATTCCGCAGCAAGCACGGCCTGAAAAGCATTGCCGACAGGGTGCTGGCGCGCTCTCTGTTCGGCATCGAAAGCGACTTTGTTGAAAAGAACCCCAAAGCCGTGCGCCCTTATCGAGAGGGTGAAGTCATCGACTGGGAGCGAGAAATCAAACTCTTCACCAACGACAGGGCGGGAAAGGCTGGACGCGCCAAGTGGTTCGTGGCGAAACGCTCCGTGATAGAGGCCAACCCGGAGGCGATAGGCAAGTGGAAGGTGGTCGTTTCCAGCGCCAACGCCGGCGGGCAGAAGCGAGACTGGCAACTCGAAATCCTCGACAATCACTCGGCGTTTGGGCGCGCCCGCGTCGCCCTTGGTCTCTTCGACACGCGGAAGGAGGCGGAAAACTTCTTCCGCTACTGCCAGACGCCGCTTGTGCGGTTCCTCTTCCTGATGACCGACGAAGCGCTGACCTCCCTTGCCAAGGAGGTGCCGGACATCGGCGACTATCGCGGCCGCAGCCAGCTTATCGACTTCAAGGGTGACATCGGGAGGCAACTCGCCAAATTGGCGGGTCTTTCAAAGACGGAATCCGATTACGCGGCTTGCCGGATCGCGGACATTGACGCCTCCCGCTCCAAACGGTGAGAACAGCCTGTTCGGCCCCTCCCGGTGTCAGACACTTCATCATGGTGGTGCCTGACACCATGCGCATGCTTTACCCTAGGGTGTCAGGCTATGATTACTATAGGGTGTCAGGCTATGATTACTTTCATTCATGATCGAGAAATACGTTGGAAATGGGCTGAAAGTGGCAATTTTGTGTTGCCGTAGAATTGAAGTTAAAATATTTATTCATGTCGGCAGTAAGTTGCGCTGCAATGTTCAGAAACAATTGCCTGGTGTCGGCAGTGGCCATTCTAGTGAAAATCTCGCGGAAATTTGATTTTTAAAAGACTTTATATATGTGGGAAAAGCGGCGCAATGACCGGCGCCACCCCCGGAAGGAGATTCAAGACCATGAGAAAGTTGAGACTGAAGAACGATGGCGAGGGCTTCTACCACGTCGGCAGCCGCTGCGTGGACAGGACCTTCAGATTCGACGACGAGGACAAGACGCACGTCGTCGACCAGATACGCAGGATGGCGGCGTTCTGCGGCATGGAGGTCAACACCTATTCGGTGATGACCAACCACATCCACATCCTGCTCCATGTCCTGCCGAAACGGGAGCTTACGGACGACGAACTCGCCTCGCGAGTCGCGGCGCTGTACGGCCATGAAAAGGCCGAGGATTGCCGTGAGACCTGGGCCGCGTACCGCCGGAACGGCAGCGAGGCGGCCATGCGGCGTCTGGAGGAGGAGCGAAGCGCCTTGCTCCGCCGCATGGGGGACATCAGCAACTACATGAAGGAACTAAAACAGTGGATTTCGCGCGACTACAACAAGAAGGTCGGCCGCAAGGGGACGCTGTGGGAGGACCGCTTCTGGAGCTGCCTCCTCGAGGATTCCGCCACAGTGCTCACGCAGGTCGCGTACTACATCGACTGCAACGCGGTCCGCGCGGGGATCGTTGACCGTCCCGAGGACTACAAGTGGTGCGGATACGCCCAGGCGCATGCGGGACGGAAGGCCGCGCAGAAGGCGCTTTCCGCCATTTTCCGCGATTCCCCGGAAATCGCATGGGCCGAGGCCGAGGAGCGCTACGGCTGGCTGATCCACGCGGTGTCAGACACCCCTGCCGTACACAACCCCGGACACGACACGATCTTTAGGCGGGCGCTGGCGATCGGGAGCAGGGGATTCATTCTTGAGGCTTACGCCCGCTTCCCGAAGGTGTTCAGCGCGAGGAAAAGGCCCGCGAAGCCGTTTGTGACGGACATCGGCGGGGCGAATGACGCCATTTGCGCGTCGCACAAGCCACGCGGGATCGGCGTCGGCTGAGGCGCATTCATTCAAACAAACCTGGAATCCATGCGAAAACCCGGCGGCAGCCCGTCCGGGCGCGGCGGTGTGCGCGAAAAGCAGAATGCTGATGGGCTTTTCACACGTTTCACGCGCCTTGTTCATGACTTGACAGCCGCACACCCGCTCTTGTATTCATTTTTGTGATGCCGCAATGGTGCATGCCGGCCTTTAGGTCGCAAACTGCGGATTATGGGAGGTGGAAACATGTTCGGTGTCTGACCCCGGCCATTCGGTGCCTGACACCGCAACACCAATTTATGGTAAACTAATTCCGTTGCCCCTGCCACCTGGCACCAAGCCACCGCGCTGAGCAGGGCTGTTCCCCATGACATCCTTCTTTTTCACAGACGGTCCCTTCTATCGCAAACTTTCGCGCCTCGCGCTGCCCATCTCGCTGCAGGCGCTGCTCGTGGCGCTTGTCGCCGCGTCCGACGCCGCGATGCTGGGCCGCGTCGACCAGAACGCGATGGCCGCCGTCTCGCTCGCCACGCAGGTCCAGTTCCTGCAGAACATGGGCGTATTCGCCGTCACCACGGCCCTTTCGCTGTTCGGCGCGCAATACTGGGGCAAAGGCGACCGCGAGAGCACGGGCAAGTTCTCGCTCTTCGTCGGCCTACTGGCCCCCCGTGCTCGTCTGCGCCTGCACCTCCGTCGACGAGGTCGGCAAACTGCCGTGGGTCTACCTTCACTTCCGCCGCTACAAATGGGTTCGGAATCTAACCCGTTGACATGTTTTGTGGTAAACTAATTCCATTGCGCAGTATAGAGCGCAACGTAATCAACCTAGAGGAACATCATGGCCACTAAGAAGTCTGCAACAGGTTACTGGTGGAACGCCGCCAGCACCGATCCCGTCATCGCATCCGCCCTCGCCGTCCTGGCGAAGCGCTATCCCGCCCTCAAGGCGAAGAAGACCCCCGGCGCAGCCGAACTCGTCTTCAAGAAGGGCGCCGACGACCTCTGCTCCGCCGCCATCGAGGACGGACGCTACGTCATCACCTACGGACGCCCCAACATGGCCGTCCGCATGGTCGGCAACATCCTCGCGGGCGCAGTCCCCGCCGAGGCCGAGCAGTGCCCCTTCACGATGCTTGGCATCATGCTCGACTGCTCGCGCGACGCCGTGATGACCGTGGAGCACCTCAAGGGCTACCTCGACCACATCGCCATCCTCGGCTACAACATGGCCATGCTCTACACCGAGGACACCTACCGCGTCGCGGGCGAGCCGATGTTCGGCTTCATGCGCGGCGCCTATACGCAGGACGAAATCCGCGAGATCGACGACTACGCGGCCTCCCTCGGCATCGAGCTCATCCCCTGCATCGAGGCCCTCGGCCACATGGAGCAGATCTTCAAGTGGGGCAAGTACGCCGACATCCGCGACCTCCACGGCATCCTCCTCGTCGACGAGAAGAAGACCTACGCCCTCATCGAGAAGATGGTCGCCTTCTGGGCGGGATGCGTCCGCTCCAAGCGCATCCACCTCGGCATGGACGAGGCCCACGGTCTCGGCACCGGCGCGCACGAGAAGCGCTTCGGCAAGGAATCGGCCTTCGACATCATCAACCGCCACCTCAAGAAATGCTGCGCCATCTGCAAGAAGTACGGCCTCAAGCCGATGATCTGGTCCGACATGTACTTCCGCATCGGCAGCAAGACCAACAACTACTACGACCTCGACAGCCAGCCCTCCGAGGAGGTCGTCAAGGGCGTGCCGAAGAAGCTCGAGCTCGTCTACTGGGACTACTACCACGCCGAGCAGGACTTCTACGAGAAGTTCATCGAGAAGCATCGCCAGATCGCGGGCGACCCGCTGATGGGCTCCGGCGTCTGGACCTGGAGCAAGTTCTGGTACGACCACTTCATGACGCGCAACACCGTCGTCCCCTGCCTCAAGGCCTGCCGCGCCAAGAACCTCAAGGAGGTCTTCTTCACGATGTGGGGCGACAACGGCGGCTACTGCGACTACGACAGCGCCTACGCCGGCCTCGCCTTCGCCGCGGAGCTCTCCTTCACCGGCAAGGCCGACGACGCCCGCCTCGAGAAGGTCGTCTCCGGCCTCTTCGGCGGCTCGTCCTACAAGGCGATCATCGCCCTCGGCGACATCATGAACTACAGCGTCCCGCAGTTCCTCTTCGACGACCCGCTCATGCTGCTCTACTTCCGCAGCTTCTACAACTCCGAGCAGAAGTTCCAGGACTACGAGCGCAAGGCCGACTTCGGCGAAGTCAAGAAGGCCTTCGAGGCCGCCGAGAAGGCCGTCTGCAAGGCCCCGCTCAAGGGCGAGGCGGGCAGCATGGCCCTCGCGCGCGCCCTTGCCAAGTCGATGACCTCCAAGTTCGCCTACGCCGAAGCCGCCTTCAAGGCCGCGGCGAAGAAGGAGCACCGCAAGGACGCCCCCGCGCTGCTCAAGCTCGCGAAGGCCTACGAGAAGAACATCTCCGACTTCTACGGCGAGTTCTGGAAGATGTGGCACGAGCACAACAAGCCCTTCGGCCTGGAGTCCATCCAGATCCGCCTCGGCGGACAGGTCATCCGCGCCGGCGAACTCGTCATCCGTCTTGAGAACTTCATCGCCTCCGGCGAGAAGACCATCCCCGAATTGGCCGAGCTCGCCAACGCCGGCAAGGAGGTCAACCTCCACCGCTGGCAGGGCTACCTCGACATCGCCAAGGCCACCGGCATATTCTAAAAGCTTGGGGCCCCGCAATTGCGGGGCCCCAAGCTTTTAGTTGAAGAGTTGAAAGGTTGAAAAGTTGAAGGGGCTTGTTCGTCTACCTGAGCAGGACGGAGAAGATGTCCTGCGTGTAGAGGAGGAGCGAGGAGCCCATCCACGAGGCGCAGGCAAACAGCGTCAGCGAGATTGCGATGAGCTTGAGGTTAGCCGAGTTTGGACATGAGCCCGTCATAGAGTCGGCAGGCGTGGCCGATGGAGACGCCGGCCCTCGCGAAGTTTGTCTCGTTCTGAACGGACTGGAGACGCGGGCATTTCGCGAGCTCGGCGAAAACGAGGTCGAAATCGCAGTTTCCCTGTCCCGGTGAGAGGTGTTCGTCGCCAAGCCCGCTGTTGTCGTGGACGTGGGCTGTGACGATGTACGGCGCGAGGATGCGGAAAACCTCCCTCATCGGGAACATCCCCTCGGCGATGTGCCCTCCCCAGCACCCTTGCTCGAAATCGCGGTTTACGATTGGAACGCCTTCGGGGCGCTGAACTTCTGGGTCCATAAGATGGGCGTGGCCGACGTCGATGCAGCATCCGATGGCGGGGCTGTCCCCGAAATGCCTGATGCAGTCGGCCACGACGAGCGGCGTCGACGGCGGGGAGAACTGGTTCTCGACGCACAGGATGATGCCGAGCCTTTCCGCCGTTGGAAGAATGGCCTCAAGCATTCCAAGGGCGCGCTTTCGCATTTCCTCGGAAAACCGCCCGCCATTTTCGACGCAGTCGCCGCGGCCGATGTGGACCGTGCATGTCTTGACGCCGAAGTCCGCCATGATTTCCAGGCTTAGTCGGTGGCCTGCGGCGGCGTGGTCGCGCATGAACGAGTCTTTCGCGCCGAGGTCCCAGAGGCCGCTCCAGAGTCCATGGGCATCCGGCATGGTCACGCCGGTCTTCTCAAGGCGGCGGCGGATTTCCAAGGCCTTGCCCGGGGCGGTCATCATGGTCTCCGCGAGGCTGTTGGGCATTGACAGCTCACAGGTTCCGTTCTCAGCGAATTCACGCAGTACGCACTCGTGGAAGCATTCAGGAACCGACCCCCAGTCGAAAAAATGTGTGCAGCGGATCTTTTTCATATAAATGATAATAACACAATGCAGAACATAAGGCAAACAAGGACACTTGTTTTCTGGAGATTCCAAATGGGCCGGCGACGGACGCGTCCGTCGCCGGCCCATTTGGAATCTCTGAAATGTGCATTGCGGGGTTGACAACCTCTGTCGTTGGTGTTACACTTTGCCATCATGACAATCCGCCATTCCATTCAGCATCCACCTTTCCGCTTCTGGCATTCTGCATTCAGCATTCTGCATTGTGCATTGATTTTGGCTCTAGCGACCGCGACAGCCAACGCCGCACCTCCCAAACTCGACCGCAAGGCCGTCGCCTGGTTCCCGAAGGAAATCCAGGAAGCCTCGCCCACCATCGCGAAACGCTTCGACTTCGCCCGCGGCGTCGAATACGGATATGCATATTGCACGAACCTCTTCGGCCATCCGGGCGATGTGCACGCCGTGCGCATCGAGCTGGGAAAGGCCAAGATACGCCCGCACATAGACGAAGGTTCGCTCAACCCCGACAAAAAGGCACGCCTGCGGACGACGAGCGCCGCGGCCGCCGACACAAAAGCCCTTTTCTCGGTCAACGGCGGCTTCTTCAAGTGGTCGGACCTGATTCCATACTACCGCATGAAGATTGACGGGAAGATTCTCGAATCGAATGCCGGCGGAACGCTCGGCCTCGCCTTCTCCAACGATGGAAAAAAGGTCAAGGTCGGCCGCGTCAAGGATGATGAACTCGCCACTTGGGACAACTTCATCGCCGGCGAGGGACTCGTCACGGGCGGCAAGTGCGCCCTTGACGGCAAGAAGCCGGAAGGCGTCAAGACGAAGCCTTCGGCCCCGCGCACCCTGGTCGGCATGGATGCCGAGGGAAAATACCTCTGGGTCATCGTGACTGGGGGACGAAAGACCGGCAAGATGCCATCGATGGGGCTTTCGTACCATGACGGCGCCGACCTCCTGCGGTGGTTTGGCTGCACGGAGGGCGTGAACATGGATGGAGGCGGTTCTACGACGCTCGTCGTCCGTGAGGACGCGCTCAAGGGAGTTGCGACGCCCGCCACGCCCGAGGCCCATCCGGCGAAGACCAAGGGCTACGTCATACTCAACTGCACGAGTGACGGACAGGAACGCGCCGTCCTCGACCACATCCAATTTCTGGACGCCAAGTCAAAAAGGCGTTGATGGCACCGCGTGACGGTTTGGCGAATCTCATTTCGGCGAACCACAAATAACAGAAATTGCTTCTTGACGGAGAAAAATAGTGCTGATAGAATATTTCGCAATACAGTCGCGTTATATTGCTAGAAGACAAACCAATGAAGTCGAACCCTGCCATTAAAAAGACCGTCACGACATCCGCCGCCGCGCCAAAGTCGCGTAAAGGTGCTGGTGTGGCCGTGTTTTGTCTTACGGCGCTCGCGGCGGCGGCCTTGTTGGTCGCTTTAAGCTATTTGATGGGGGAACGGGGAACAGGGAACGGGGAAGAGGGAAGAGAGATGAGGGAACGGGGAACGGGGAACGGGGAACAGGTTGCCAACCGTCCAACTGTCCAACCGTCCAACCGTCCAACTGGCGAGAGGAATGGGGGTTTTCGCATAATTCGACTGCGTTACGCACCGCAGATCATGGCTCCGGTTTCGGACTCCCAGGATGAGAATGGGGCGGAAGCTGCATATGCTACGCTTTCCGTCGACACTGTGGCGCCAAATCAATCGGCAAGGGGCAAGTCCCGCGAGCCGGCACTTTTCGAACAGCTTCGCGACCATCGTTCGAAGCCAATTCCAGCCGAGGTCCGTGAACTCGCGGGCGAAATCACAAAGGACTGCACAAACGAGGCGAGCAAGGCGCGCGCCATCTATGACTGGCTAACCGCGAATATCACTTACGACACCGCCGAATGGCGCAACATCGTCTCCGGGGCCAATGACTACATCCATCCCCACGACCCCGCATCCGTTTTGGAACGCGGCACAACCGTGTGCATCGGCTACGCCTGGCTCTTCGACGACCTCTGCACATCCGCAGGGCTCGAGAGCACATACCTCATCGGCGATGTGCGCGGGTATCGCGGCACACCCGATGACGAACTTGTCTCCTCCGTCCGTCACGCCTGGAGCGCCGTCCGCGAGGATGGCGAATGGAAACTCCTCGACGCCACATGGGGCGCGAAGCAGGAGGGGGAAAAGGAAGGCGACTACAAGGCGCGCGCCGACTACTATTTCGATACGCCCCCGAACCAGTTCGTATTCGACCATCTGCCGGAAGACGCAGACTGGCAGCTTCTTGAAAACCCGGTACCAACCGAAACGGCATTCTCAATTTTGCCCAACCTCAAGCCGGCCTTCTTTACCGACGGCTTGAAACTCGGCGGCGACTACACAAGTGTTCTCGGCGCGAAGACTGACGAACGCTATCGCCTTTCCTTCGGCAAGCCCGAAGGGACCGATGTCGCCTTTACGCTTGGTCCGGCCTCCAACGGCGAGGCCTCGAAGCAGATTCGCGCCGTAACCTCGGCAAGCGGAAAGTCGGTCTCCGCAATCATTCCCCCGCTTCCCAGGGGGGACCACCTTTTGCGCGTCTATTCACGCACGGGCGACGGCCCCTTGACCTGCGGGGCCGACTTCGTCATCCATGCCGAATGAGCGTATGTCGAATCACATTTGCTCAATGAAATAACGAGCCCGGAGCTTTGCAAAGCTCCGGGCTCGTTATTTCATTGAGCAGGCATTAGGATTTTGATATACTTTTAATGAGTGTATTTTTCAGGGTCCGCGACGATTCGGCCATGGCGGTCGGACGGCGGCGGACACGTTAAACCAGGAGATGATTCAGATGGCAACCGCCAAGAAGCCCTGCGCCAAGGGACGCGCCGCCCCGGCCGCCCCCGCCGCCAAAGTCGTCAAGACCCCCAAGTTCGAGAACGCCAAGGTTTTCGCGTGGGTCGACAAGTGGAACAAGATCTGCACGCCCGACCGCATCGTCATCGTGACCGGCGAGAAGAAGCAGCACGACGACATCTGCGAGATGATGGTCAAGAAGGGGCAGTTCGTCAAGCTCAACCAGAAGAAGCGCCCGGGCTGCTACCTCGCCCGTTCGCACGAGAGCGACGTCGCCCGCGTCGAAGGCCGCACCTTCATCTGCTCCAAGAAGGAGATCGACGCCGGCCCGACCAACCACTGGATGGACCCCGACGAGATGCGCGCCAAGATGACGAAGGCCTACACCGGCTGCATGAAGGGCCGCACGATGTACGTCATCCCCTACGCCATGGGCCCGATTGGCAACCCGATCACCCAGTACGGCATCGAGATCACCGACTCGCCCTACGTCGTCGTCAACATGAACATCATGACGCGCACCGGCGACGCGGTCCTCAAGCACCTCGGCAAGGACGGCGACTTCATCCCGTGCATCCACTCCGTCGGCGCCCCCCTCAAGAAGGGCGAGAAAGACGTCGCGTGGCCCTGCGCCAAGAACATCGACGACAAGTACATCACCCAGTTCCCCGAAGACCATGAAATCTGGTCCTTCGGCTCGGGCTACGGCGGCAACGCCCTCCTCGGCAAGAAGTGCTTCGCGCTCCGCATCGCCTCCAAGCTCGCCAAGGAGCAGGGCTGGATGGCCGAGCACATGCTCATCCTCACGCTCACGAGCCCCGAGGGCAAGCAGTACCACGTCACGGCGGCCTTCCCCTCCGCCTGCGGCAAGACCAACCTCGCCATGATGCTTCCGAAGCTCCCCGGCTGGAAGCTCCAGACGATCGGCGACGACATCGCCTGGCTCAAGCCCGGCGCCGACGGCCGCCTCTACGCGATCAACCCCGAGAACGGCTTCTTCGGCGTCGCCCCCGGCACGTCGATGGACTCCAACCCCAACGCCCTCGCATCCTGCAAGAAGAACACGATCTTCACGAACGTCGTTCTCACCCCCGATGGCGACATCTGGTGGGAGGACATGGGCGTTGACGCCCCCGAGGAAGGCGTCGACTGGAAGGGCAACCCCTGCTACCGCTGCGCCGACGACCCGAAGCGCATGGGCCCGAAGCCCGGCATGACCAAGGCCGAGATCAAGGAGTCCGGCTACGTCGCCGCCCACAAGAACAGCCGCTTCACGGCCCCGGCCATCAACTGCCCGGTGCTCGACAAGGACGGCTTCAACGGCAAGTTCAACAAGAAGCCCACGGGCGTGCCGATCGACGCGATGCTCTTTGGCGGTCGCCGTCCCTCCACTATTCCGCTGGTCAACGAGGCCAAGAGCTGGACACACGGCGTCTTCATGGGCTCCGCCGCCGGTTCCGAAGTCACCGCCGCGATCATCTCCAACGACGTCGGCAAGGTCCGCCGCGACCCGATGGCGATGCTCCCGTTCTTCGGCTACAACGTCTGCGACTACTTCCAGCACTGGCTGGAGATGGAGCGCACGAGCGCCAACCCGGCGAACCTCCCGCGCGTCTACTTCGTCAACTGGTTCCGCAAGACCGACAAGGGCGAGTTCATGTGGCCGGGCTTCGGCGACAACAGCCGCGTCCTGAAGTGGATCTGCGACCGTATCGAGGGCAAGGTCGGCGCCAACGAGACGGCGATCGGCAACCTCCCGAAGTTCGAGGACATCGACCTCTCCAACAACGAGGGCGACCCGCGCTTCACGGTCAACCCCGCGCTCCTCAAGAAGATCATCACGGTCGACAAGGCCGGCTGGATCAAGGAGATCGAGACCGTCGGCGAGTCATACGACGAGTATGACCGCAAGGCCTCCAAGGACTCCAAGGAAGTCAACCCCAACGCCCGCCGCGTCCCGGCCGCCCTCCGCGCCAAGCTCGCGGAGATCAAGGCCGCCTTGGCGAAGGCCAAGTAGGCGAAGCAACAGTGTTGCCAAGTAAACGGATCGGGGCGCGCCAATCGGCGCGCCCCGATCCGTTTGACGGTTTACCACCCTTCGGGCACTCTACTGTTTTTCGGCCTTGTCCGCGAGTGACACGTGGCCTTCGACCATGCCGTTGTCGAGGTTGTTGCGTTTGCGCGCGGCGAGGTCGCGGAAGAGGCGTTTGAGATCCACGACCGTTCCCCATGTGAACCAGACCGTGGTGCAGATGTTCAGCGTGATGGGATATGCGAGCCACATGATGAAGCCGCGAATCGTCCACTCGCGCACGCCCCAGCCGAAGAACTTGGCCGCGAGAGAGAACAAGAGGAAGAACACGAACCAGTCGATGACCATGTGCTTGAAGAATCCCGCCCATGCGATGATCCTGTCGCCGCGGGTGAACTCGGGCGTTATGCCGACGAGGTGGTTCAGCATTCGCTTTGCGAATGAAGTGTCCGCCTTCGGTGCATTTTTATTTTCGACCTCGACATGATGCTTCCTGTGAAGCATCATGTCGAGGTCGAAAGGTTCTCTGCAAGTAAGGAGCGAGATGACGACGTAGAGGATGGCGGCCGCCATGCCGGCGATGAAGCTGACCTCGATGCTGTTGATTGGGAACTTCACCGGCCAGAGGGCGTCGGAGACGGCCCAGTCTATCCATGGGTTGAAGGGATGCGAGACGACTTCTAGGAAATGGCGGACACCTGCTTCCCAGCCGTGGGCGGCTAGCCACGGATAGACCGCCGAGGCCCAGTTGCGCTGGATCAGGATCGCGGCGAGCGAGAGGCCGCCCCCCGATATGATCGCCGCGTAAGCGCCCGCCGTCGTGCCGCGCCGCCAGTAGAGGCCGAGCGTGACCACCGCGCCGGCGCCGGCCACCCACAGCGACGTGAAGATGGTGACGAACATGCTGATGTAGTCCAGCTGCGCGAAGAAGTTCGACCCACACCAGAAGAGGATGCCGATTGTGACGGCGAGCCCTTTGAACATCGCGAGGTGGAAGCGGGGGGATGGCGGCTTCTTGAAGAAGGGAAGGATGAAGTCCTGCATCCAGGTTGTAGTGGTGTCGAAGATGCGTGTGTCGTCCGTGGAGACGACGAGAAGAAGGACAAGCAGGATGAGCAGGGCGAGAATCCAGGGCGGCGCGACATGGCGCAGCACGAGTGGCAGGGTCTGCTGGCGGTACGTCGTGCGGAAGCCCTGGTAGGCGGAATTCGCCTCCGTTTCCGGCAGCGTGTCGAGCAGCGCGCCGTGGATGGCCTCAAGCGTTGGTGTCTCAAGGTTGTTTTTCTGCGAGAGGGGCGGATCGACGCCGATTACGTGGCGTTGCTCGGGAACGGCGGCGACGGCCGTGCGCACTGCGGCGGCAGCGGTATCATCGGCAACGAGCTCCGAAGCGACGCGGTCCGCGAGGTCGCGGCGCACCTCCTGCGCCATGCCGGCGTGGTTGGCGTGGCACATGACGGCGAGGACGATCATGGCCAGGACAACCGGCACCTGGCCCGACAGCCCGCTGCCGAAGAATCCCACGATGCCCGCCATCTTGCTCTCGTGGGCGGAACGGGCCACGGTCGCGTAGCCATTGCCAATCCAGGCCCCGCCAAGCAACCTGTGCATTAGGGAAACGACCAGTCCGAAGAAGTTGAAGTCGCGGAGGTTTTGTATGTCGTAGGGGTTGACAAAGCTTTCTCCGGGGACGCGGTCGCCGAGAACCGGCGCGATTTCATCCCAGAAAGAGAACCGCGTAATCGCGAAGACGACCACGACGAAGAAGATTGGGTAGGAAATAAGCCCCTGGATGGAGTCCGTCACGAGGAGCGAAATGCGGCCGCCGGCAATGATCATCAGGAGCGCCAGTGCGAGACACGCGGACAGCAGGACGGGGAACGTTCGAAGCTGGACGCCGAAGAGCGTGAACGTGAAGGGCAGTCCGGCCAGATAGATGATGAAGCGCACGGCGACGGCCGGGCCGATGCAGTTGGACAGAAGGTCGGCGCTGCCGCGCACCACGGCGGCAAGCCGCCGGAAGCCCCTGCTGTAGCGCATTTCGAAGAACTGCCCCGCGCTCATGGCCCGCGTCTCGCGAAAGCGGTAGTTGATCCAGCCGTAGAAGGTCATGACGATGCTGATTGGAACCAGGACGCTGTTCCAGAAGGCGTACATCCAGCCGTTAGAGCAGTGGATTTCCGAATACGAGATGATGGTGACGGCCGACATGTTCGCCATCATGGAACCTGAGCGCAGCAGATAGCGGCCGGCGCAGCGGCCGGCGGCGAGGAAGTCCGCCACCCCGCGAACATATTTGCGGCAGTGCACCGCGAATCCGCAGACGGCGAAAAGCGGAACGAGAACGATTAGAGCGTGATACCAGGAGAACATGTTTCTATTGTCCGAAATCCGTACCAATTAGTCAAGTACTTGGGTGTGATAGTGGCCAACTATCTATTGTTGGCCATCTTAAGGCTAAAAACGCAGTTCGCCGCCCTCGAACAAAACGGGATTTTCGCCGACAGACACCATGTAGGCACCATTATTGGTGCGCTCTGGCAGGAAAGGGCGGCCAAGATAATCGCGGAATGTGATTTTCGCGGGCGGGGTGCCCGCGCCCCCAGAGGCGAATCTCAATTCGCGCTTTTCCGTTGCGCCGGTCTTCCAGATGACACCGGCCTTGACGCCGTCGGGGCGGGTCCACTGCGGGAAGAAGATGGTGCGCTTCTCATCGTGCCACGGTCCGGGCGATTGAACGGAGCCTGCCGGACGCATGGCCACGAAGGTGCGGTAGGCATCGAATGCCGGCTTGGGCGTCATGTCGGCATGCGTTAGTCCGAAGTGATCTTCGCTATAGTTGGGATCTTCCTCGACTGAGCGGAACTCGTACCAGAAGTAGCGCTCCACCCCTTCGGCAAAGGTGATGGCCATGGCGCGAACAAGGTAGCTTGCCTGGCCGGCTTCGTCGGTTGCGACTGCCTGGCCGCGTGTCTTGTCACCGGAAAGCACGATCGCGCCCTTGAAATCGCTGTTGAAGCGCAGAACGCATGCGGCGACGGCGGCGTTGCCGCCGTCGAGTGACGAGTGACGAGTAACGAGTGACAAGTTGCTCGCATCGAGTCGATTTGTTGTGGCGACGGCGCAATCTTGGGTGGCGGGGGCGTCGTCCCCCGCCGCAGCGCGGCCGGAGGCCGCACCTCCTGGGGGCGCGGGCGGCCCGCCTGCGGCGGTCGAGCGGTAGCTCGACCCTCCCATAGTTTTCGCCGCAAGCGGCAGCGTTAGCAGCGGTATCATCTCGTCGCCTTCCTTGAGCAACCGGGGCGTGAAGAAGCGCCAGACGCGTTCGCCGGCGGGATCGCCCTTGTAGCCTGCGGCCTTCGCCGCGCCAGTCGGGAAGGCGCGCCCTTCCTTCGGTAGCGCCGGGTTGAGCCACCATGCATCCACCTCCACGCGCAGTCGCGCGCGAAGCGGTTTTTTGCCGTTGTCCTCGCCCAGGCGTTCGAAGAGGCCGGAGGGCGTTTCGCGCATCGGGCGCCACATCGCGGCGCCGCCGATGTCCACCAGTACACCGCCACGTCTTACGAACTCGCATACGTCGTCGAAGGTGTCGATCGGGAAGGTCGCGTCGAACGGATAGACGGCCGCATCCACATCGCCTGCGGCGAGGCGTTCGCGCAACCGCGCGCCATTGCACTCCTCGCATGACGAGCCAGGCGGAAGAATCGACTCGATTGCGGCGGCGATGCCGCCGCAATCGGCCGTTGTCGCTGCCGCAGTACTCCCCCCGGCCCTTTCAGG
>JAEEGJ010010568.1_pt1 | contig 23953 bp, 13 predicted proteins | sample 8958761 | NCBI WGS metagenome assembly JAEEGJ01 (sample SAMN16246546, study PRJNA631951) | gut metagenome | biome: gut microbiome; feature: rumen; material: RS-attached | host: Bos | place: Iran: Karaj | collected 2018-10 | reverse complement strand
TGGCGAGAGTCATTCAGGAGATGGGCATCAACGGAACCTCGCTGATCATCTCCGGTAATTCCAAGACCGCTCCCGGTCACTATAACTATTATGACTTCGGTACCTATGCAACGGCTACGACGGATGCGATTACGAACGGTCTGATTTATGCGAAGAAAGAAGATCCGAGATACTGTCTCCCCTGGAACAGACGCTGGAAAGCCCTGTACGGCGGCGCAATCCTGATTGGACGCGATTACATCAACAAGGGACAGGATACGCTTTACTATCAGAAATTCAATGTAAAGCCTGCCACAGGCGGTTACAGAGTTTATACCCATCAGTATATGACCAACATTCAGGCTCCGTCCAATGAGGCCAGAACCATGTACAGCGCCTGCCCGGATTTGAATGTACCGTTGATCTTCAAGATCCCCGTATACAACAACATGCCGGCAGAGGTCAGCCCTTTCCCGGAAGGCAACTCGACGGCAAATCCGAACCCGTATCTGAAGAGCCTTACGGTTGCGGGACAGGACCTGACTCCCGCATTTGATTACAAGACCTTCTCCTACGATGTCGTTGTCGATCAGTCTGTCAGCGAAGTTACGATCAGCGCGGAAGCGCTTGCCACGGCGACCAAAATCACCGGTACCGGCAAGGTTTCGCTTAAGATGGGCGAGAACAAGATAACCGTCAGATCCACGGCTGCATACGGAAACTATAAGGATTATGTCATTAATATCTTCCGTGAAGCTTCCGGCGGTGGCGGAGATGTTTCGGAACGCATTAAAACCTCATACATTCTGGACGACGATTATCTGACGGGCGTGAATCCCGGAACAGACATTGCGGCGTTCCTTAAGAACTTCCAGCTGACAAACGGCGGAACCGTTACGGTTCTTGACGCAAAGGGAGCTGCCGTCACAAGCGGCAACATAGGAACCGGTTACAGAGTGAAAACGCCGCAGCAGCAGTTTACGGTTCTGATTAACGGAGACGTCAATAAAGACGGTAACATTTCCGCGCTTGACCTGCTGTATATCAAGCGTCATATGTTGAACCTTGCAACGCTCGATGCCGTAGCGAAGAAGGCTGCCGATGTAAAAGCCGATAATGCGGCGGATGCATACGATTTGCTGTATATTAAGCGTCATATCCTCGGGATGGCCCAGATTGCGCAGCCGAAGGGAACCGAGAAGATTTACGGTCCGGAGAATACACCGACGCCGACCCCGGCGCCTACGAACACTCCGGTACCTACGAAAACACCGAGCCCGACGCCTGTCCCGACCGAGGTTCCGAGCCCAACGCCCGTCCCGACCGAGGTTCCGAGCGCGACAACTGTTCCGACCGAGGTCCCGAGCACGACACCTGAGCAGACGCCGCCTCCTGACGGAAGCGGGGATTCCGGAAACGGCAACCAGGCATAAAGCCATCATATCTATATCGAGTTATTGTGTGATCGGAGGAGTTTGCATATCACTATGAAGCATACACGAATTGCGAAAGCATTTGCCGTTTTGATGGCAATCATTGTCACGGTGATTTCACTGGAAACAAAACCTGCGAAGGCCGACGAATCGGCAACGGTCAGAATCAGTTCGGCAACGGTAGAGAAAGGAAAGAACGTCACTATCGTCGTGAGCGTTTCCGCGACTTCAACCATCGGTATAATTGACGTTGTCTTCTCTTTTGATACGTCTAAGTTGCAATATGAATCCGGTGACAATAGAGGTGTGCCCAGTGGAAATACAATCCATATCATTGATTATGAAGAGAAAAAATCAGGCAGCTACAGTTTTGTATTTAAGGCAATTGATGTAGCCGAAGAGGGAACAGCACTTTCTATTACGAGCACAGCAATAGGTCCGCTGGACCCCGCCCTGGGCGACTCTTTCTCGATCTCAAAACAGAACGGAACCGTCAAAATCACCGCCCCTTACCAGGCTTCGACCAATGCCGATTTGGCATCCCTTTCGATGGGAGAAGCCAACATTTCTCCGGCATTTTCCAAAGACGTTCTGAATTATACCGCGTCGGTTGGCGGAACAGTCAGCAAAGCCACGGTTTCCGCGAAGGCAGCAGATTCCAAGGCCAAGGTCGCCGTTACCGGCAATACCGGACTTAAGGAAGGCGCCAATACCGTCAGCATAAAGGTTACGGCAGAAGACGGTAAAACCGTCAAGACTTATACCATAACCGTGACAAGAGGAAAGGCTCCGACGCCGAAGCCTGCGACACCGACTCCGACGCCTCTGCCGCCGGTCACCGTAAAGGTAGGAGATACAAACCTTGCCATTAAGGACAAACCGGATGCCAAGTACGTAAATGATACGGCAGAATGGGATTCTACAATCGTAGAATACACGAGCGGGAACAGAACCTTAAAGATCGGCGCGCTGACGAGCAAGACGACTGGCTTCAATGTCATAGAGCTTTCCGACGGCAAGCTTTACATTTTGGACACGGAAAAGGGTACAGCCACACGCTACGCCTGCTTCAGCACTGAATCCCAGAATATCGTAATTCTGGATCCTTCGGATGACGTCATCATTCCGACGGGTTACAATAAGACGACCCGCACGTTTGACGGTGAAGAAATTACCGCTTATGCGGTTTCCGACGCGAGCGAATATGCCATCGTGTACGGCAAGAACAGTAAGGGTGTGACCGGATGGTTCCAGCTTGATCTGACCGACGGTTCCTTCCAGCGGTTCAATACCGAAGACATCGAACTCGTTCCGACGCCTACGCCCACGCCGTCCCCGACTCCGACGCCTACGCCCGAGCCTACCGCGACGCCTGTTCCTACGGCGACCATGGCACCGACCCCGACGATGGTTGTACAGGCTGCTGCGCCGCAACCGAGCAGAGGCCTTTTCTCGGACAAACTCATGACCGGCGCCTGCGTGGTGCTGTTCGTCCTTGCCGTGACATTTTTCATCCTCTACATCATCTCTAAGAAGAAGTACGAAAGAAGATTTCTTCCCGACGAAGAGTTTTTGGACGAGGCGGAAGACTACGACTGATTAAGACCGAAATGACTGTGAACCCGGACGCTTGACGGCGCCCGGGTTTTCTTGTTTTTAGGCCCCCCCGAAGGTAAGTTCGACCTTGTTTTTTGGGGGCATATATGGGATAATGGGAACAGTAATGACAGGAGGTACAAAAGTCAGTGAGAGACTTGGGAACACTTCAAAACGAAGCATATGAAAGACTGTACGGCAGAAGGCTTCCGGCGTATCAAAGCGACGGATTGGTACTTCGCCATAAGAAGAGCGGCGCGCGTATTGTTTTAATGGCAAATGACGACCCCAACAAGGTATTTGCCATTGCATTCCGCACGACCCCGAAGGACGATACCGGGGTGCCGCATATCATAGAACACTCGGTTCTGGCCGGCTCGGAAAAGTATCCGGTCAAGGACCCGTTCATGGAGCTTTCGAAGGGATCGCTGAAGACCTTCCTCAATGCATTTACGGGCGCGGACGTAACGATGTATCCGGTCGCGAGCTGTAACGAGAAGGATTTCCGCAATCTGGTCGACGTTTATATGGATTCCGTGCTGCATCCGCTCATTTATAAGCGCGAGGAGATCTTCCGTCAGGAGGGCTGGCGCTATGAGATGGAAAGCACGGACGATGAGCTCACGCTGAACGGCGTCGTTTACAGCGAGATGAAGGGAGCCTATTCCGACCCGGAGGCCGGGCTTGAGATGGAGCTTTACCGGACACTCTTTCCGGATGTGACATACGGCGTGGAATCCGGAGGTGACCCGAAGCACATTCCGGAGCTCACCTATGAGGATTTTCTCGCTTTTCACCATACCTATTATTCGCCTGCCAACAGCTACATCTATCTGTACGGCGACATGGACATGCAGTACATGCTCACGTATCTTGACAGGGAATATCTTTCGAAATACGACATCATTCCCGTGGATTCGGAGATCGGTCTGCAGAGTCCGACCGGCTTTAAGCGCGTCGACATGACCTACTCCGTTGCGGAGGACGAGGACACGAATGACAAGGCCTATCTGATCTACGGTGCGAAGCTTTTCGACGGTCCCGACGTGAAGAAGACGATTGCGTGGGATATTCTGAGCACCATTCTGTTCAGCATTCCCGGCGCGCCCGTTAAAAAGGCGCTTCTCGATGCGGGCATCGGCAACGATGTTTCGGGTTCGTTCCGCGGTGACCAGCGTCAGCCGATTCTTTCCGTAACGGCCCGTGAAACCGACCCCGGAAAAGCAGACGAATTCCTTCGGATCATCCGCGAAACGGTAGCCGATGTCGCAGCGAAGGGTCTGAACAAAAAGAGCATTGAAGCAGCCCTGAACCGTGCGGAGTTTTCGTTCCTTGAAGCGGATTTCGGAGGTTATCCGAAGGGCCTGTTTGTTGCCATGAATTCGGTTTCGACGTTCTTTTACGATGATAAAGCCGCTTTTGACGGTTTGGACCGCGGACACTTCTACCGGGAACTTCACCGTGACCTCGAGAACGGTTATTTCGAAAAACTCCTGCAGGAGTACCTGAATTCGGATAGCTCGGCCATGATTGTCATGACTCCCGAGCCCGGTCTTGCCGCAAAGCAGGAGAAGGAGCTTGCCCAAAAGCTCGCCGAGCGCCGTGCGCAGATGAGTCAGGAAGAGCTTGAGGAACTCGTCAATAAGACAAAGGCTCTTAAAGAATACCAAAGCCGTGTGGAAACCGAGGAAGAGCTTTCCTGCATTCCGAGACTTACCCGTGAGGAAATCGGCAGGAAGCAGCAGCCTGTTCCGTATACGGTTGAGAAGACTGCCGACGGCATTCCGCTTGTTCACGTGGACAAATTCACCGGAGGCATCACTTACCTGCAGATGCGGTTTGACACGACCGACGTCCCGGAGGAAGAGCTTCCGTACCTCGGACTTCTGTCTGACATCTATCTCGGCATGGACACAGAGCATTTCTCCTATAAAGACCTGCAGGATGAGATGAACTACTATGCCGGCGGCATCAACGGGTATCTCGAATCCACGCCGGTGAAGGGCGATGTCGGTGCGATGAAGTCCTTCTTCACGATTGCCGTGAAGGTGCTTGACGGAAAGCTTGACAAGGGCATTGACCTTGCATGGGAAGGCATCGGGCGCATGAAGCTTGAGGATGCCGACCGCCTTCATGAGATTATGGCCGAGCTTGCGGTAAGGCTTCCTGCTTCGATGGAATCACGCGGTCACCAGACTGCGAGAGAGCTTGCCTATTCCTATTTCAGCCCCGCATCGCGCTATACTTACCTGTCCTGCGGCGAAGCCTATTATGCGAAGCTCCGCGAATGGCTTGCCGATTTCGACAATGTGAAGGATGAGCTCTTTGCTCATCTGCGCCGCATGCGTGCGCATGTATTCACAATGGCAAATCTGACACTCGGCGTTACGGCGGATGTGAGCGGATTCACAAAAGCCGGCGTGGCATTTGCCACGATTCCGGGACTGCTTAAAGAGCTCCCTGAGGAGGCACCGATTGCCGAAATGAAGGCGCTTCCGTGGAAGGGCGGCTATGCTCTTACTAAGAAGAACGAAGTGCTGACCTATGCCGGTTCCGTGCAGTATAACTGTGTTGCCGGAAACTTCCGTGCGGCGGGCTTTTCATATAACGGCGCGTATGCCGTGCTGAACCATATTCTTACGGACGATTATCTCTGGAACAGAATCCGCGTGCTCGGCGGGGCATACGGTGCAATGCAGGGCTTCGGATATCTTTCCGGCGATGCCTTCTTCGTAACGTATCGCGATCCGAACTGCCGTGAGTCTTTTAAGACAATTGAGGAAACGGCGGAGTATGTTGCAAACCTTGCGCTCAGCGAGAACGAGATTACGAAATATGTCATCGGAACAATTTCAGGCATGGACGTTCCGATTACGCCGGCTTCCATTCTCGGGACTGCCATGGGACGGTATTTCACGGGTGTCACGGCCGAAGAGTGGCAGAAGATTCGTGACGATATCCTGAAGGTGACCAATGACGATCTGAAGGTGCTCGCACCGATGATCGATGCCGTTGTGAAACAGGGCTACCGCACTGCGCTTGCTACGGAGACTGTTGCAGGAGAATGCAAAGATCTGTTTATGACAAGCCGTGGGCTTCGCGGATAGGAGTACATATGAGTGAGAAGAAAAAGGCGCCGTTTCGTTCGGGATTCATTGCCCTTGTAGGGCGCCCGAACGTCGGCAAATCCACGTTGATGAACCGTCTGATCGGGCAGAAGATTGCGATTACGTCGAATAAGCCGCAGACGACAAGAAACCGGATTCAGACCGTTTATACGGATGAACGCGGGCAGATCATCTTCCTTGATACACCGGGCATCCATAAGTCTAAAAACAAACTCGGTGAGTTCATGGTTGAGACGGCCGAGAGCACATTTACCGACGCCGATCTGATTCTGTGGCTTGTGGAACCGACCGATTACATCGGCGCGGGAGAGCAGTATATTCTTTCTAAGCTGAAGGCCTGCGGCACGCCGGTCATCCTTGTCATCAACAAGATCGATACGGTGAAGAAGGAGCAGCTTTTCGGCTTTATCGAAAACTACTCGAAGGAGATGGCATTTGCCGAAATCGTGCCGGTTTCCGCGCTTCGGGGAGAGAATACGGAGCATCTTAAGGATGTGCTGTTTTCGTATTTGCCGGAAGGACCGATGTATTACGATGAGGACACGGTCACGGACCAGCCCGAGCGCCAGATTGCCGCGGAGATGATTCGCGAGAAGGCTCTTCGGAATCTGTCCGATGAGGTGCCGCACGGCATTGCGGTTACGGTCGAAAAGATGCATGAAAGACCGGACGGCAGGCTGATCGATATCGAAGCTACCATCATCTGCGAACGGGATTCCCACAAAGGAATCATCATCGGAAAGCAGGGAAGCATGCTCAAGAAAATCGGGCAGGATGCCCGAAGAGAGATTGAGATGATGGTCGGCTGCCAGGTCAATCTGAAGCTTTGGGTAAAGGTTAAGAAGGACTGGCGCGACAGCGACGTGATGCTTAAGAACTACGGTTTTGTGACGCACGGCGACGACGAGTGAGAGGACCGATTTTCGGCAGGACGGTGAATGTTTCGAAAGCCGGAAAAGTTTTGAAAGCGAAACGGTAAGTTGACAGGAAGGAGGAACCTGACGGGTGGACCAGATTATTCTGACAGGCATGGTTTTGGAAGCAACGCCGTCAGGGGACTATGACCGCAGACTAGTGATTCTGTCGAAGGAACGCGGAAAGATCGTCGCATTTGCCAGAGGCGCGAGGCGGCAGGGGAGCACGCTGCTCGCCTGTACGCAGCCGTTTACGCTTGCCCGTTTTCGCATGGTGGAAGGGCGGTCGGCTTACAATGTGACCGGGTTTGAGGGTGTGAGGTTCTTTCCGGAGCTGACGCAGGATGTGGAACTGACGTGCTACGGCAGTTACATGCTGGAGCTGGCGGAATATATGACGATTGAGGGCAATGACGAATCGGAGGTGCTGAAACTGTTGTATCAGTCGCTTCGGGCGCTGACGAACCAAAGCATCGGACCGAAGCTCGCGAAGGTTATATATGAGCTGAAGATGCTCTATCTGAACGGCGAAGGACCGCAGACCGAGCAGTGCGTTCGGTGCCGCGACAAGAAGGGACCTTTCGTGTTCAGTGTGAAGTCGGGCGGCTGTGTCTGTAAGAAATGCGCCGGAGAGGATTTCGATGCCGGGGTACGGCGCGAGAAGGAGTTAAGACTCGGCATTGCCGATAACGATTTTTTCAATCTGAACGAGTCGACCTGGTACGCCATCCGCTACATCGGAGCGGCCTCGCCCGAGAAGCTTTTCAGTTTTACGGTAAGCGAGGAAGTGCTTAGTGAGCTGACTGCGGTAACGGACGCCTTTGTCAGGGAGTATGTGAAGCATACATTCAAGAGTCTCGCGTTTTTGGAATCATTGTAGTCAGAAGAATAAGGGAAGCGCACGCTGAATGAAGGCCGACTTCGTCGTCAGGCGTGTGCGTGGCCCAAAGGGATCCTCCCACTGCGTGGGTCCCTCTTTTTGACAAATAAAAAGCAGACGGACCGCAATCCGTCTGCTCTTTCTATGTGGAGATGTATTAGTTGCCGAAGCTGTCCATCCAGTTGCGGATGAGAGTTTGCGCCTTTTCAATTTCCGACTCTGTATTTCTGTAGCGGATGCTGAGGTGATACTCAACCTTGTCCTGTGCCCAGATGTACTCTTTTTCGATATAGTTGGGCAGGAAGGAGGAAATATCCATTGTAACAACCTGAAACTCACGGTTATTCGCCACAACGGTTTCGGAAGAAAACGCAGTGTTCTCAGAAGAAACAAACTGAACGGCATGGGTTACATTAGAATCCTCTGTAATCATGTAATCCGTCAGGTGAACAACCAGATCATCAAGGAGATACCGGGCATCGAGTTCCAGGTGGCTGACCTTGAAATCGGGTTCGATATCCGTGCCCGGAATCCAGTCGTTGTCTATGCCGAGAACGGAAACATTAACCCAGTCCTTCTCAAGAGGAAACTCAAAGGAAGGAACGATAAGCGCGGTATAGCCGATATATGCGGCCGCATCCTCGAGTGTGTTGAACTCCTGCGCATGCAGGAACGGAACATTGTTAAAGTCAAAGTCGAATCCTCTTACACTTTCCCGCCGGTCGGGATAGGAAAATGTCACACCCTGTGAACGCTGCCAGTACTCATGGAAATAACCGGCAGCATCAGTCATGGCTGCGCCTGTGAAGACGGAAGACGGAAGCTGCATGTTCTCATCCGGATTGTAGATGTAGGTTGCGTGTCCATTCTCATCGGTGCCGGTCGTTACGGAACCGCTGCGGAAGATTCCGGAAGCATAAGCGGCAAGGCTGCCGAGTGCAAGCACCAGACAGGCTGCCAGGGCAAATACGCCGCGCCTGCGTGCGCGGCCGTTCTTTTGGGTAAAGGTTACTGTTTTGGCAGAAGCACCGGTTTCCGGTCCCCTGCGAAGCTCTTCGTTCTCTTTAAGCAGCGCTTCGTCTGCCTGACCGATTGCGTTAAGCAGCTTCTCTCTATTCATATAAACCCTCCTTTTTCAAAAACGCTTTTAGTTTCCGGCGTGTGCGATGCAGCATACTCTTGGCCTTCGATTCGCTCATCCCGCAATAGGACGCCGTATCTTTGAGGGAATCAAAATAGAAATACCGCCCGAGGAATAAGTGCCTTGCATCCGCAGGCAAATCCTTAAGAAACCGGGCAATCGCCTCATTCAGGCCGCTGTCACCGGGTTCCGTCACTTCGGAACTCCTGTCTGCGATGACATCGCCGAGTTCTTCAAAGGAAACCGCGTATTCCGTGCCCTGACGCTTCTCCCGGTTCAGGTATCTGAGCCGGTCAATTGCTTTCTGCCTTGTGATCTTGACAAGGTAGGCGGAGAGTACCTCCGGCCGGTAGTCCGGCATGGAGCTCCAGGCGGCCTGGTAGGTATCATTCACGACTTCTTCCGCGTCCTGCTCGTTTCCGAGAATCTGCACGGCAACCTTCATCAGATAACTCTGATAACGGTTCATCGTTTCTCTGATCGCCTGCTCGTCGCGCTGAAAGTACAATTCGATTATCTCAGCGTCAGTCATCACATTTTCCTCCGTTGTTTTTTCGTCCCTCACACTATTATTCGACACGGGTTTCAATCGGTTGCAAATTATTATAGGGGACGTGAAACTTTTTTGCAAATCGGAAAATGTGACTTGTTTTTCGGGGGCGATATGGTATTGTAGAGGGTGCAGTAACTGCAATTGAGAGGAAAACGAAAATGGCGAAAAGCAAAAATCCGATTATCACTTCAATTTACACGGCCGATCCGGCGCCGATGGTGTACGGCGATACGCTGTACCTTTATACGACGCACGACGAGGATCAGCTGATTAACGACTTTTATACAATGTTTGACTGGAGATGCTACTCCACGAAGGACATGGTGAACTGGACCGACCACGGCAAGATTTTCAGCCTTGACGACATCGAGTGGGCGGATGACCGCGCGTGGGCGCCGCAGTGCATTGCGCGAAACGGGAAGTTTTATCTTTACTGCCCGGTGCATAAGATTAACGGCGGCATGGCCATCGCGGTAGGTGTTTCCGACAGCCCGACAGGACCTTTTAAGGACCTCGGATATCCGCTTGTCGACGAGGGTGACTGGAACGACATCGACCCGACCGTCTTCATCGATGATGACGGACAGGCGTATCTGTATTTCGGAAACCCCGAGCTTCGCTACGTGCTTCTCAACGAGGACATGATCTCCATCGACGAGAAGGTCGGCGTACAGAAGATTCCGATGACCGTCGAGTCCTTCGGAAAAGGCAGTCATATGACCGGAACGACGTACGGCGAGGGACCTTGGTTTTATAAGAGAAACGGGCTTTACTACATGGTATTTGCCGGATTCGCGGAAGGTGAGAAGCGCAACGAGCATTTCGGCTACGCGACATCGAAAAACCCGACCGGTCCGTGGGAGTACCGCGGCGTGCTGATGGAAGAGGGACCGTGCTTCACGAACCATCCCGGGATTTGCGATTATAAGGGGCACTCGTACCTGTTCTATCATACGGACGAACTGCCGGGTGGTAGCCTTTTCCATCGTTCCGTATGCGTTGCGGAGTTTACGTATAACGAGGACGGCACGATTGACACCGTTGGCAAATGCGACGGCGTCGAAGGGCTTACGGAATAGAATTATTCGAATGCAGCCTGTCAGGGAACCCGGACAGGCTGTTTTTTGGAAAAAGGATTTGACATTGCCGCTTTTCAAGGCTAATATAGGGAAGTAACACAGAAGAAAGAGGTGCGATACTATGGAAAAGACTATGGACAAAATCGTAGCACTCGCCAAGGCGAGAGGCTTTGTATATCCGGGCTCCGAGATTTACGGCGGCCTGGCGAACACGTGGGATTACGGTAACCTCGGCGTTGAGCTGAAGAACAACGTAAAGAAGGCCTGGTGGAAAAAGTTCATCCAGGAAAATCCTTACAACGTCGGCGTTGACTGCGCAATTCTGATGAACCCGCAGACATGGGTGGCTTCCGGCCATCTCGGCGGCTTTTCGGATCCTTTGATGGACTGTAAGGAATGCCATGAGCGTTTCCGCGCAGACAAGCTGATCGAGGATTTCGCGGCTGAGAAAGGCATCACGCTTCCGAAGCCGATTGACGCATTCTCCCAGGAAGAGATGAAGGCATTCATCGAGGACAACAACGTTCCGTGCCCGACCTGCGGCAAGCATAACTTCACCGACATCCGTCAGTTCAACCTGATGTTCAAGACGTTCCAGGGCGTTACCGAGGATGCGAAGAACACCGTATATCTCCGTCCGGAGACCGCACAGGGTATCTTCGTAAACTTCAAGAACGTACAGCGTACAAGCCGTAAGAAGATTCCGTTCGGTATCGGACAGATCGGTAAGAGCTTCCGTAACGAAATCACGCCCGGTAACTTCACGTTCCGTACCCGTGAGTTCGAGCAGATGGAGCTTGAGTTCTTCTGCGAGCCCGGCACCGACCTTGAGTGGTTCCAGTACTGGAGAGCATTCTGCCGTGACTGGCTCCTGTCCCTCGGCATCAAGGAAGACGAAATGCGTCTTCGTGACCATGCTCCCGAGGAGCTTTGCTTCTATTCGAAGGGCACGACCGATATCGAGTTCCTGTTCCCGTTCGGCTGGGGCGAGCTTTGGGGCATTGCGGACCGTACCGACTATGACCTGACGCAGCATATCAATACATCCGGTGAGGATCTGACCTACTTTGATGACGAGAAGCAGCAGAGATATACGCCTTACGTTGTTGAGCCGTCACTCGGCGCAGACCGTGTCGTTCTTGCGTTCCTTTGCGCAGCTTACGACGAGGAAGAGCTTGCCGAGGGTGATGTACGTACCGTATTGCACTTCCATCCGGCCCTTGCACCGGTTAAGATCGGCGTGCTTCCGCTTTCCAAGAAGCTTGCCGAGGGCGCTGATAAGATTTACGCCGAACTCAGCAAATACTATAACTGCGAATACGATGACCGCGGAAACATCGGTAAGCGTTATCGCCGCCAGGACGAAATCGGTACGCCTTACTGCGTAACCTATGATTTCGATTCCGAGACCGACGGCTGCGTAACCGTCCGTGACCGTGACACGATGGAGCAGGAGAGAATTAAGATTGAAGATTTGAAGGCTTACTTTGAGAGTAAGTTTGAGTGGTAAGCGAGACTCCTGAGTGGGGAGTTTTCCGGCTCCACCACTAGTATAAAAGCAAGAGGGGCATACCTGGGACGTGAATTTTCCCATAGGTATGCCCTTTTTTGGATTTTGCTGCAAGCCATCCGGGAAACACAACCTTCACCAGGTCCGGCAGTGTACCTGTCCTATCTCCCTGCCTTCATAACCTTCTTGTTCTCGTACATCCTTGTGTCGGCACGGCGGAAGATTGCGCCGTAATCGTCGCCGAGGTGTTCGTTGCAGTCGGCGATTCCGGATGCAATGGAGATGCGGTCCACGGGCGTGGACTCCGGATCGGCCTGAATGGCTTCCATCTGGCGCCGCATTTCGGCAAGCCGCTCGTAGCGCTGCGCATAGTCGTCATGCACCGCAATCGCAATGAATTCATCACCGCCGATGCGGAAGACGGGACTGTGCTTAAAGGTGTTGCAGATCAGTTTGCAGCACTTCTTGATGTACTCGTCGCCGGCTTCGTGCCCGAGCTCGTCGTTAATCTGCTTAAGGTAATTGATATCGAAGCAGACGACCGCAAACGGCTCAAAATCTCCGCTGATCATCCGGGAATCAAGCCCCTTCACATAACGGTCGTAGGCCGTGCGGTTTTTGACAAATGTGAGCGAATCCTTTTCCATCAGCATGGAAAGCTTGGCATTCAGTGCCGTCAGCTGCATGTTGCGGCGATAGGAGACGAACGCACGGTTGAAGAGATCCTGACACACCTCGAAAAAGCGATTCTTCAGCCAGTCGTAACGGTCTGCGAAAACGATATAGCCGCAGACGAAGCTCTCATAATAAACGGGAACGAAATAGTACATGTGATTCGGCCCCTCGGGGTCATCCTCCGGCAGAAGCTGGGAGGTTGAGAAGACACCGGAAATCACTTCGAGGCCGTTGTTTTTCGCAACAATCGTGTCCATCAGATCCGAATAGTGGTACTGCAGATAACCCGCGATATCGGCGAAGGAGAAATCCACCACATGCGGATCCATGATGATATAAAAGGTCTCGCCCTCCTGCGCCATCGGCGTCAGGAAGAGCTTCTGAAGTTTCTCCTTCAAATCGTGATAATCGACGGACTGGATGATTTCGTGCTCCATCGAATGGAACCGGTTCTCCACCATGTCTACCGACATGAAATGTCTCGGAATTCCCCGTGCAGCCATCTTCCTTCTCTGCTCATCGGAGCGGCATTCCATGCAGCCGCAGCTTTCCCCGGGATGGAAGACACAGTCGATAAGCTGTTCTTCGGGAACCGCTTCGCCGGCTGTCAGCTTTGCGAACAAAAAAGCCGCCTGCTCGCCGATTGTATCGTAGCACTGGTCAACGGATGCGATGGAAGGATAGAAGTTCTGTGACTCCTCCTGGAAATCGAAGCCGGTCACAATCGCGCTGTCAACCGGAAGCCCGAGGTCCGTAAACAGATAACTGATTGTCTCGGCAATCTGGTCGTTCGCGCAGATGTAAGCGTCCGGAAGCTTTCCGTTTCGCATTCTCGCCATGAACTCGAACATGACCATGCCGATTTCCCAGTTGGAGTAGTAGATATTGTCGTCTGAGAAAGGCACATTGTGGGCTTCGGCAGAGTCCCGTACGGCCTGAAGCCGGACGTTTGAGTCCTCATTTTCCTTCGGACCCGCGATAAATGTGATGTCTTTGACGCCGTGCTTCTCAATCAGATGGTCGCACAGCTCGCGCATGCCGACGTAATTGTTGATGCCGATGTAGGTGAAGCCCGGGTGCTTTAAGCCGATACTGATGACCGGGATGCCGGAATTTTCAAGTTTTGTAATCAGCTGGTTGATTACTTCGGTGAAATTCAACCCCGGGGCGAACAGGATCGCCGCATCGAAGGTCGACAGATCCGGCAGATCGAAGATTGTGCACATGCTTTTCAGTTCGACATCGGTTGACGAATAAATGGCATAGGAAATGAAAACATACGTGTCGACGCTGTTCTCATCAAGATGCTTTCTGAGACCTTCCAAAAAGCGGTACGAATTCTCGTTGTTCCAGCCGTTCAGAAATACCGCTATCTTCTTCTTGCGGGTCGCTTCATCCATGTGTATCCCTCCTCACCTCATGCATGCATCTGAATCCGATACAATTTGTAAATTCTATTATAGCATTTTTCAAAGGGCGAATAAAGGAAAATGAGAAAGAATCAGGGAGCGAAAAACAAATTTGAAAATGTCGGGATTTTTTCCTTGACAGGAATGTGGCTCGGGGTTAGAATGGGAGAAATTTTTTCTTCGAGGGGAGGGAATAAAGTGAAGAAGGAGAAAAAGAGTCCGGAAATCACGAAGAGACGTGCAGTCGGGAACAATTTCTTCGCGATGAAGCTGCTGTGGCGCATCTGTCCGTCGCTTGTCGTGCATCAGGGCGTGATGCGGTTTCTCGGCTACTTTGAATGGCTGTTTTACAGCGCATTTTTCATGCGCTACATCATCAACGCAATGGAAGCCGACGAAAGCTTCGGGAAGATTTTCCTGTACATCGTCATTGTTGTTGCCGTATACGGAAGCATGACGATTTACGAGAACCTGTTCAGCGGCGCGATTCTTCCGATGAATCGGACCATCGTTAACAAGGGCCTCTATCGGAAGCTGTTTCGAAAGGCGAGAAATGTCGAGCTTTCCTGCTTTGAGGACAGTGATTTCTACGACAAATATACCCTGGCGATGGAACAGGCGGACACCCGTGTCATCGGCACAACCGAAGCGCTGTTTAAGACGTTTTTCGGCGCGATTGCGAGCGTGTGCGCATTTGTCTTCATGTATCAGGTCGACAAGCTTTCGGTGCTGTTCATCATCTTTCCGGTCATCGGCAATTTCGTGTTTAACCGGAAGATCAGTCAGATCGATTATGTGCGCAACAAGGACATGGCGCCGCATAACCGTAGAATTGCCTACATCAACCGTGTCATGTACCTGCCGGAATATGCCAAGGAAATGCGTCTGACAGGCGTTTTCAAGGTCATGCGGCAGCAGTACCGCGACGCGATTCAGGGCGTTTCCGACGTGACGAGAAAGTACACCAAAAAGGCAATGATACTGCACTGGATGTACGTCATGTTCACGTTCACATTTATCTTCGAGGGGCTTTTGATTTACGGGGCATACCGGACTGTTGTAAGCCATTCGATGACGCTTGCCGAGCTGTCGGTCATCACGAGCATGATGGTATCGACGACCTGGATTCTGATCGGCTTTACCGAGGCGCTGACGCAGCTTTTTAGAAACGGTCTGTTCGTCGAATACCTGCGCGGATTCCTCGAGTATAAGGAGCGCATTCCGGAGGATTACGCGGGCGACGATCCGGGCACGGAGATTAAGAGCATTGAGTTTAAGGACGTGTCATTTTCCTATAAGGATGAGCCGGTCATTTCGCATCTTTCGATGGAATTCAGAGGCGGGAAAACGTACGCTTTAGTCGGTCACAACGGCGCCGGAAAGACGACGATCATCAAGCTTTTACTTCGCTTTTACGACCCGACCGAGGGGCAGATTCTGTTAAACGGAAGGGACATCCGCGAGTACAATCTGAAGAAGTACCGGAACCTTTTCGCGACAGCATTTCAGGACCACAGAATGTTCTCGATGACGGTTGCGGAAAATGTGATCATGGGCGAGCCGATTCCCGCGGACGAGCAGGAAAAACGCGTGACGGAAGCACTGAAACTGGCCGGCGCGTACGAGAAGGTACAGACGCTTCCGAAGGGCATTCACACGATACTGACACACGAGTTCGACGACGAGGGCGCAGTGCTTTCGGGCGGCGAATTCCAGAAGATTGTCGTGGCGCGTGCGTTCGTCAAGGAGTGCCCGTTCAAGGTGTTTGACGAGCCGTCGAGCGCGCTTGATCCGATTGCGGAGGGCACGCTTTTCGACAACATTTATAAGACCTGCGAGAAGAATACGCTCGTATTCATTTCCCATCGCCTGAGTTCCGTTCAGAATGCGGACTGGGTATATCTGCTTTCAGACGGTACCGTGAAGGAGGCCGGCACGCATGACATGCTCATGGAGCAGAACGGCATCTATGCGGATATGTACAGCAAACAGGCCAGAAACTACCTCGCCATCATGAAGGGAGGTGCTTCTGCATGAAACATGTTTGGAAAAACCAGGTTTTCCTTTGGAAACTGTGCTTTAAGACATGCCCCTGGTACATGATTTACTTCCTGTACGACGGATTCCGCTACCAGGGAATCATCTTTCTTGAGCATGTGCTCGGCATCCGCTACGTGCTTCGCTGCGCGGAGTTCCAGGAGCCTTTCTGGAAGCCGCTTTTAGTTATCGGCATCATCCTTTTCGTCAACATGCTGCAGATCATTCCGGACGGTTTCTTCATCCACGGATGGACGTACCGGGCAAAGCCGAAGCTTTATAAGGCGCTTAAGGAGCAGATGTTCCAAAAGGCAGCCGAGCTCGACCTTTCCTGTTACGACGACACGAAGTATTACAACGATTTCGTGCTGGCGGTTGCGGAGGCGGAGAGCTCGATTGACCGTTTCTTATCGATGTGTAACGGCATCATGCAGACCCTTACGGTACTGTTCACGACCGGTGTGTTCTATCTCGTGACAAATGCCATGGGCATCGTTTTCGTATTTGTCTCGTTCGTCCTCCGGTTCCTTGTTTCGAAGGTGCTGAACAAACTGAATTACAAGGTGCGTCTTGAGGTGAACCCGCTTGAGAGGAAGCGTAACTACGTGAGCCGTGTATTCTACCTGAACGACTATGCGAAGGAGCTTCGTCTGCACCATGCGGTCGGCGACCGTCTGGAGGAGGAATTTGCCGAGGCGGACGACGCGATTTACAAGGTCGAGAAGAAGGCAGCCGCGAAGCGTACGCTGCTCGGTTTCACCAGAAACTACCTGGCAGCAGACTTCATCATGGACGGCCTTTATATCACCTATCTTGTCTATCAGGCAGCCGTGTTGAAGTCGATTCCGCGAAGCGATGCGGTTGTACTGTTTAACCGTACCGGAAGTCTTCGAAGCAGCATGGCAGCCCTTGCGGATATCTTCCCGATGGCACAGGAGAACAGCCTGTATGTCGACAAGATCCGCGCGTTCCTCGACTACCAGCCGACCATTAAGCTCGGCGAAGGGGAGGACGTTCCCGCGGGCAACGGCACGCTCGAGCTGTCGCATGTCAGCTTCCGCTATAAGGAGGACATGGAGGACACGCTTCGCGACATCAGCCTTACCGTGAAGCCCGGCGAGCATATCGCCATCGTCGGTTATAACGGCGCGGGCAAGACAACGCTGATCAAGCTTCTGATGCGGCTTTACGACCCGAGCGAGGGCACAATCAAGTACCACGGCGAGGACATCAAAACGTACCTGCCCGAGAAGTACAGACGGCGCATCGGCGTAGTCTTCCAGGATTACCAGATGTACGGCGCGACGCTTGCGGAAAATGTCATCATGGGAACCGCCTATACCGCGACCGGCGAATCGAAGGAGGAGCGCGTTGTGAACGCCCTCAACCTTGCCGGTTTCAGTGAGCGGCTTCAGACCCTTCCGAAGGGCATCGAGACGCAGGTTACGGCCGAGTTCGACAAGGAAGGCGTAAACTTTTCCGGAGGAGAAAGCCAGAAGATTGCCATTTCGAGAGCGTTTTATAAGAATGCGGACATCCTGATCATGGATGAGCCCTCGAGCGCGCTCGATCCTTTGGCGGAATATGAACTCAACAAGGCCATGGAGTCGGCGGCCGAAGGCAAAACCGTGTTCTACATCTCTCACCGTCTTTCGACGACAAGAGATGCGGACCGCATCCTGATGCTCGAGAACGGACGGATTGTCGAAGAGGGCACGCACGAGAGTCTTTTGAAGCTTGACGGAAAATATGCTGCGATGTGGCGCGTCCAGGCCGGACGGTACCGCTGATCCCGCTATTTCCCGGGATAATTGTAAAGAATTCGCCAATGCGGCGGAGAAACCTCAAAAGGAGGCGGATCCGTCGCATTTTCCTTTGTTCAAAGGGGCTCTCGGGAGGATAAATCAGTTGCCTTATACCGGCAAATGTGGTACAATAATTCAGAATATGGTCTTCTTTTGAGAAGACTGATTGAATCAGGCGGAAGAAGAGACGGAAAGTTACTTCGAAACAGGGCTTTTCGGGGCCTTTTACCCGCCGACGGAGGAGAAACAGAATGGGTATTATCACGAAGATTTTCGGTACGCACAGCGAGCACGAGGTGAAGAGAGTTCTGCCGCTTGTCGACCGAATTGAATCCATGGAGCAGGAGTACGAACAGCTGACGGATGAGCAGCTTGCCGCAAAGACTCCGGAATTCAAGGAAAGACTGAAGAACGGAGAGACTTTGGACGACATCCTTCCCGAGGCTTTTGCAGCGGTCAGAGAGGCGGGCAAGAGAACGCTCGGACAGCGTGCCTTCCGCGTACAGCTGATCGGCGGCATCATCCTGCATCAGGGACGTATCGCCGAGATGAAAACCGGTGAAGGTAAGACGCTCGTGTCGACCTTCCCCGTGTATCTGAATGCGCTGACCGGTCAGGGCGTTCACGTGGTTACGGTCAACGATTACCTCGCAAAGCGTGACTCGGAGTGGATGGGTCAGATTCACCGTTTCCTCGGACTCACGGTCGGCTGCATCCTGAACCATATGGACAATGACGAGCGCCGTGCACAGTATGCATGCGACATCACCTACGGAACAAACAACGAATTCGGCTTCGATTACCTGCGTGACAACATGGTCATCTACAAGGAGAGGCTCGTTATGAGAGATCTCCATTATGCGGTAATCGACGAAGTGGACTCGGTTCTCATCGATGAAGCGAGAACCCCTCTTATCATTTCCGGACAGAGCGGCAAGTCGACCAAGTTGTATGAGGTTTGCGACGTGCTTGTGCGCCAGTTGCAGAAGGGTACCGAAACCGAGCTCAGCAAGATGGATATCATCATGGGCGAGCAGGCAGTGGAAACCGGTGACTACGTTGTAAACGAGAAGGATCGTAATGTTAACCTTACCGAGCAGGGTGTAAAGAAGGTCGAGCAGTTCTTCCGGATTGACAACCTCGCCGATGCGGAGAACCTGGAGATTCAGCACAATGTAAACCTCGCCCTGAAGGCGCATAACCTTTTCCAGAAGGACCACGACTACGTTGTAAAGGACGACGAGGTTCTGATTGTTGATGACTTTACCGGACGTATTCTTCCGGGCCGCAGATACTCCGACGGTCTGCATCAGGCCATCGAAGCAAAAGAACATGTTAAGGTTAAGCGTGAGAGTAAGACTCTTGCGACGATTACCTTCCAGAACTTCTTCAACAAATACGAAAAGAAGTGCGGCATGACCGGTACCGCGCAGACCGAGGAGCAGGAATTCCGTGAGATCTACGGAATGGACGTCGTCTGCATCCCGACCAATAAGCCGGTTGCCCGTATCGACCATGAGGATGCCGTTTTCAGAACGAAGAAGGAAAAGCTGAACGCCATCACCGAAGCGGTTGCAGAGGCACATGCAAAAGGACAGCCCGTGCTTGTCGGCACGATTACGATCGAAGCCTCCGAAATCATCAGCGAAAGCCTCAGAAGACGAAACATTCCGCATAAAGTGCTGAATGCGAAGTTCCATGAAATCGAAGCGGAAATCATTGCCGAAGCCGGTAAGAAGGGTGCCGTTACGATTGCGACCAACATGGCCGGCCGTGGTACCGATATCCGTCTCGGCGGACATGTGGAAATCCCCGAGGATGCCGTCATGGACGTTCGGGAGAAGCTTCTTGCGGAAGCCGAAGAGCGTGCCAATGAAATCAAGGCGCTCGGCGGTCTTCGCATCATCGGTACGGAACGCCATGAGTCCCGCCGTATCGATAACCAGTTGCGCGGTCGAAGCGGACGTCAGGGTGACCCCGGTGAATCCCGTTTCTATATCTCGCTTGAGGACGATTTGATGCGTCTGTTCGGTTCCGAAAGAATGTTGGGACTGTTTAAGACGCTCGGCCTTGACGACGGACAGGAAATCCATCACAGACTGCTTTCAAGAGCGATCGAGAAGGCACAGAAGAAGATCGAGGATAACAACTTCGGCATTCGTAAGAATCTGATGGAATACGATAAAGTCAATAACGAGCAGCGTGAGATCATTTACGGCGAACGTCTTAAGGTGCTGAACGGCGAAAACATGCGCGCCAACATCATGACGATGGCATCGACTACCGCCGAGAAGCTCGTCCACACATTTACCAATGACGATGTCGTTCCGGAGGATTGGGACGTTAACGGCTTCGCGAATGAGGTCGAGGCCGAATTCGACATCCCGGCGGAGAACTTCAGCGCAGCGAAGCTTGCCGGAATGAAGAGCAAGGATATTCTTGCCAAGCTCAAGGATGAGATTGAAAAGCGTTATCAGGAGCAGGAGAGTCAGTTCCCGGATGATCAGTTCCGTGAAATCGAGCGTGTCATGCTGCTTCGTTCGATCGACAGAAAATGGATGATGCATATCGACGACATGGATCAGCTCAAGCAGGGCATCGGCCTGCAGTCCTTCGGTCAGCGTGACCCCGTGCAGGAATACAAGTTCCAGGGCTACGACATGTTCAACGAGATGACCGACGCCATCGCTTCCGATACGGTCCGCGCTCTGATGCACATCCGCGTTCAGGAGAAGGTTGAGCGTGAGGAAGTTGCGAAGATTACCGGAACCAACAAGGACGACAGCGCCGCTAAGGAGCCCGTCCGCCGCGCATCGAAGAAGATTATGCCGAACGATCCGTGCCCTTGCGGATCCGGCAAGAAGTATAAGTTCTGCTGCATGAAGAAGGATTCCATGAAGTGACGCCGGATTCAGATGCCTGAAACCGAACCGGCGGCGAACGGACCGAGTGTCATTTGCCGCATCCGACGAAACAGATAACGGAGATTATGTATGATAGAACTTGATCAGATGAAAGCAACGCTTTCGGCTTATAAGGAACCGCTCAAAGAGGTTGGGGATTCCCTGGAGCTCGAAGCAAAAGGAAGAAAGATAGAGGAGCTTTCGGGACTTCTCGAGTCCCCCGGTTTTTGGGACGACGTCGAGAAAGCACAGAAGATGTCCCGCGAGCTGAATGAGCTGAAGCAGATCGTGGACGGTTACCGGAAGCTTCAGCGGCAGTACGAGGACATCGAGGCGCTCATCGAGATGGGCTACGAGGAGAACGATCCCGAGATGATTCCGGAGATTCAGGCAGAGCTTGACGAATTCACCGGAACGCTTGACGACCTCAGACTGGAGACACTGCTGTCCGGTCCTTATGACAAGGAAAATGCGATCGTCACCCTTCACGCAGGCGCAGGCGGAACGGAAAGCTGCGACTGGGCGAGCATGCTTTACCGGATGTATCTGAAGTATGCGCAGAAGAAGGGTTACAGCGTCGAGACACTCGACTACCTCGACGGTGATGAGGCCGGCATTAAGGCAGTTACGTTCCAGGTGAACGGTACCAACGCGTACGGTCACCTGAAGAGTGAGCACGGCGTGCACAGACTGGTGCGCCTGAGCCCGTTCAATGCGAACAACAAGCGGCAGACGTCCTTTGTTTCGTGCGATGTCATGCCGGACATCGAGGACGATCTCGATGTCGAAATCAACGAGAAGGATTTGCGGATTGACACGTACCATTCAAGCGGTGCGGGCGGTCAGCACATCAATAAAACCTCTTCGGCCATCCGTATCACCCATCTGCCGACCGGAATCGTCGTGCAGTGTCAGAACGAGAGAAGCCAGTTCCAGAATAAGGACAAGGCCATGCAGATGCTGAAGGCCAAGCTTTATCTTTTGAAGCAGCAGGAAGCCGAGAACAAGACGGCCGGAATCCGCGGCGAAACGCGCGGCATCGATTTCGGAAGCCAGATTCGTTCCTACGTCCTGCAGCCTTATACGATGGTAAAGGACACACGGACCGGCGTGGAAGTCGGCAACGCGCAGAGCGTGCTGGACGGCAACCTCGATCCGTTCATCAACGGATACCTGAAGTGGTTTGCGACAGGAGCAGGCAAGGAAGCCGAACAGTGAGCTGTGGCATTTGTCAGGATGGTCCGTGAAGGACGCATTTCATAAGCCTCGGTTCGCCTCTGAGAGCACGAAGGGCTCCGTGTACTTAGGACAGAGCAGGAAAGGACAGATATGGGAGAGTTTCGTTTGCATGCGCCGTATGCACCGACCGGTGACCAGCCGGAGGCCATTGCAAAGCTTGTGGAAGGTTTTCGGGAAGGAAATCAGTTTGAGACCCTTTTGGGCGTAACCGGTTCCGGAAAGACGTTCACGATGGCCAACATCATTCAGCAGCTGCAGCGGCCGACCCTGATCATCTCCCATAACAAGACGCTTGCGGCGCAGCTTTACGGAGAATTCAAGGAATTCTTCCCCGAGAACGCCGTCGAGTATTTCGTCAGTTATTACGATTACTATCAGCCCGAGGCATATGTTCCTTCTTCGGATACGTACATCGAAAAGGATGCAGATGTCAACCTCGAGATTGACCGGTTAAGACACTCCGCAACGGCGGCGCTTACCGAACGGCGGGACGTCATCGTGGTTGCTTCGGTATCCTGCATTTACGGACTCGGCAGCCCGATTGATTACCAGAACATGACGCTTTCCCTGCGTCCCGGAATGAAGCGTGACCGGGATGAAGTGCTGCTTCGGCTGATTGAGATGCAGTACGTCAGAAGCGACCTCGATTTTCGTCGCGGAACGTTCCGCGTGCGGGGTGATGTCGTGGAAATCTATCCGATTGCGAGTGCCGAGGGAGAGGCATACCGTGTGGAATTTTTCGGAGACGAGATTGACCGGATTCAGTCGATTGACGCACTGAAGGGAACGGCCAAGTCCGAACTCAAGCATATGGTCGTATTTCCCGCGTCCCATTATGTGGTGAATCAGGAACATCGCGAGCAGGCGCTTAAGAACATCGAGGCCGAGCTTGCGGAGCGTGTGGACTATTTCCAACGCGAAGAGAAATACATCGAAGCGCAGCGGATTAACGAGCGGACGAGATACGATCTCGAGATGCTTAGAGAGACCGGTTTCTGCTCCGGCATCGAGAACTATTCGATGCATCTTGCGGGGCTTACGCCTGCGGATTCGCCGAATACGCTGATGGATTATTTTCCGGAGGATTACCTGATCATCGTGGACGAGTCCCACATCACGATTCCTCAGGTAAGAGGCATGTACAACGGTGACCAGGCGAGAAAGTCTACACTTGTAGAATATGGATTCCGCTTGCCTTCTGCCAAATGCAACCGCCCCCTTTCCTTCTCCGAATTCGAGGGGAAGATCAACCAGATGCTTTTCGTTTCGGCAACGCCCGACGAGTATGAAGAGGAGCACGAGCTGCTTCGCGCGGAGCAGGTCATCCGTCCGACCGGACTTTTGGACCCGGAGGTAACCGTCCGTCCCGTAGAAACGCAGATTGACGACCTCGTCGGCGAAGTCCGCAAGGAGACCGCCCGCGGGAATAAGGTGCTCGTAACGACGCTCACGAAGCGCATGGCGGAAGAGCTGACCGATTATATGAAGGATATCGGCATCCGCGTACGTTATCTGCATTCCGACATCGACACGCTGGAGCGCGGCGAAATCATCCGGGACATGCGCATGGACAAATTCGACGTTCTCGTCGGCATTAACCTTCTTCGCGAAGGTCTGGATATCCCCGAGATCGGTCTGGTGGCAATCCTCGATGCCGATAAGGAAGGCTTCC
>JAEEGJ010010567.1_pt1 | contig 23954 bp, 27 predicted proteins | sample 8958761 | NCBI WGS metagenome assembly JAEEGJ01 (sample SAMN16246546, study PRJNA631951) | gut metagenome | biome: gut microbiome; feature: rumen; material: RS-attached | host: Bos | place: Iran: Karaj | collected 2018-10 | reverse complement strand
TCAACTCCGGAAATAATTCCTGCTGAACAGGACTTACGATGGTTGAGTGGTCCCTGAGCGAAGTCGAAGGGCCTGTCGAAACCACCGCAGAGCTCTTTTCAACTTTCCCGCCCTGCAGCAAAATCATCTCACTTGCCGGCTTTTCAATCTGAACAATCTCCTTTATTATCCTCTCCGGCTCCTCGCGGCTCATCTCCAGAATCGAGCTGCGTGCCTTATCCGCTTTGGAATCAGTCAGATTCAAAATCTGCCCTTTATTATCTCCAACAACACCGCTGTGAGGCTCTTCAACAAAAGACCGCAGATTATTCGAACACCAGTGATATCGCCGTGCCTTTTTTTCTGCCCCGTTCATTCCCTGCTGAACAACAGCCCAGCTTCCGCTTCGCGTCAAAATAAAATTATGCTGATACAACTGAAAGCCGTCCTGCACGGCATTGTTATCTACCTTGGCAACAAGCTTACTGTTACGCACAAGGGCATCTCCGTCCAGCCCCTCAATATCAGCTATTCCTAAAAGCTCGTCCGGAGTCATGCGCGAATATTTACCACGGCCACCGCAAACATAAATGCCAAGCTCTTTTGCCCTCGGGTTCAGGCCACGCTTAAGCGCATACATTACACTCGTCGTAATTCCCGAGCTGTGCCAGTCCATTCCCATTACCGCACCAAACGACTGGAACCACAAGGGGTCACTGAGCCGAACAAGAACTTCTTCCGGCCCAAAGTTTTCTACAAGAGATTCAGTAATAAGAGTGCCCAAAACCATCATACGGTCGGCAAGCCATCGAGGCACCGTACCTGTATGAAGAGGCAAATCAGCATGTCCGCTATTTCTTATTCCAGCCATTTTCCCAAACCCAAATTTATTATATCATGATAACAGATGGTTCGCCATCGGCACAGGAGGCCAGAATGAAAACTTATACAGCACAGGTTTTTTCTCAGGAAAAATATCAGCTCGGAGAATCTCCGTTTTACGACCCGCGCACAAAAACAATTTCCTGGGTTGATATTATGGACAAAAAGTTTTTCACACTCGGCCCGGATGGAGCTCGCAAAACCTTCAGTTATAATCAGCCAATTGGTACTGCCCTTCCTACTGAAAAGGAAGACGTCTATTTAATTGCAGGAACAGATGGGCTTTATCTTCAAAACACCGAGAACGCAGGCTCTGAAAATCCCGCACCAACACTTCTCAAAAATCTCAAAGATTATTACGAAGCCTACCAGCGCTCAAACGACGCCAAAGCAGACCCGGCAGGAAGATTGTGGTTCGGCTCATCAGTAGACGACAACATTCACGAAGCAAGCGGAAATCTTTTCTGCATGGATACAATTGGCGACGGCAAAATCACAATCCGTCAGCCAGATACAAAAATCTCAAACGGAATGGCCTGGAGCGCCGACCGCAAAAAGTTTTATTTTTCCGACACCCTGCAGTACGCAGTTTTTTCGTATGACTACAATTTAGAAACCGGCGAAATCTCAAACCGCCAGATCCTCTTCAAGCCAGAAGAAAACAAAGGCCTCACCGACGGCATGTGCATCGACGCCGAAGACAACCTCTGGGTAGCCTTCTGGGGCGGCCACCGCATCGAACAGCGCAGCACCAAAGACGGCTCGTTACTCTCAGTAATTAACGTAGACGCAAAAAACGTCACCTCCTGCTGCTTCATCGGCGACCAGCTCGACACACTTTTTATTACAACCAGCGGCAACGAACAGACCGGCGAACACGACGGCTGCTGTTTCACTTGTAAAGTTGATGTTAAAGGGTGCAGGTGTGATTATTTTAAATTATGATTTTTATTTCTCTTCAATAACTTCGGCAATATCAAAGATTACCTGTTTTTGTTTTGGTGTAAAGTGATTTAATTTTGTAATAAGCTCTTTGATTTGAGGAGAGATTCTCTGATTTTCGGGAGTTTCTTTGTCTTCTTTTCCAGTAATTAAAAACTCTATTGAAACATTGAGGGCTTTTGCGATTTTATAGGCCAGATCAACAGATGGTGAACTATCTCTTTTAATACCTTTTGAAATATATGATTCGGGAAATCCAGCAATTTTACCAAGTTCCTTTCTTTCCATTCCAATAAATCTTAATTGTGAATCTACATTTTCCCAAAAGTTCATGATTTCTATTTTAGAACCTATTGGTATTTAACACTTTAAATAATGGTCTATAGGTATTATTATGTTATTAGAATTACCTTTTGGTATTTCTAATAAACTTATTGGGACTTACAAACATATGGCTAACACAAACCTTGGAAAAGCAAAAGCTGCTAAGAACGATGAATTCTACACTCAGTATTCAGATATTCAGAATGAAATTAATGCATACATAGATTACAATCCTGATGTTTTCCGTGATAAAACAATTCTTTTACCTTGTGATGATCCGGAATGGAGCAACTTTACAAAGTTCTTTATTAATAACTTTGAACGTTATGGAATTAAAAAACTGATTTCAACTTCATACGCTTATAACAGCAAAAAGGTTGATTTTGATTACCAGCCAACTTTGTTCGAAACTATTGATCCACGTTTTAAGATTGAAACTTCTATGGCAAAGGGTAAGATTTTTACTCTGACAAAAGATGAAAACAAAGATGGAAAAATCGATGAAAAGGATTTGAAGTGGGATTATCTGAAAGGTGATGGAGATTTCAGAAGTGATGAAATTAAAAAACTTCGTGATGAAGCAGATATCATTATTACGAATCCACCATTTAGTTTGTTCAGAGAATTTGTTGCATGGATTTTTGAAGGAAAGAAAAGTTTTGCAATTATTGGAAATATGAACGCAATTACTTATAAAGAAATATTTCCTTTGATAAAAGAAAACAAAATGTGGCTTGGAAACGGATTTAATGCTGGAAATGCTTTTTTTGGATTACCAGAAAAATTCAAAAAAGAATATGCAGCTGGTGTAATACAAGAAAATGGATTGGTTAAATTTCGAAATTGCGTTTGGTTCACAAACCTTGAACATGGAAAAAGACATCAACCACAAAAACTTATGACGATGGATGATAATATAAAATTTTCCAGACATAAAGAAATAAAAAATATCGGTTATTCAAAATATGATAATTATGATGCTATTGAAGTTCCTTATACAGATTCTATTCCAAGCGATTATGATGGCGTAATGGGAGTTCCGATTAGTTTTCTTGATAAATACAATCCGGATCAATTTGAAGTTTTAGGAGCAACACAGCGCGGTTGTCATGATGCTGTTCCTGATATTCGAAAATATGATGATTATTGGGAAATGACACAAGAAGGTAAAAAAACAGGTTCCTCTGGAAACAAAACTAATGAGAACGCTAATCTGTTAGCAAATGACGGTAAGAAAAATTATTTCATAAATAAAGATGGAAGAATTATCCAATCAGTATATCAGAGAATATTTATAAAACGAAAATAACCGCCCGCATGCGAGCTTACATAGGCAAGGGATTGTAGGGGCGGCGAAGCCGTTCGGCGGTGGTTGAGCTTGTCGAAACTACCGCCGAATGAAGCGTTAGCGGAACCCCGGAAAGCCCGGTTTTTGCCGAAGGCAAAAATGCCCCCTAAGGAGAAAGAAAATGAAAACTGAATTGAGAACTGACATCACTATTGAAAAACTGTGCGAAGGTTTTGTTTATAACGAGTTTGAAGAAAAAGGACTGTTCGGTCTGAATGGTCGTCTTGTTATTCAGCCGGAGTATCAGAGAAATTATATCTACAACGATGGTAAAAGAGATGTGGCGGTCATCAACTCTCTTCTTTCTGGATATCCAATTGGTCTTATTTATTTCAACAAGAACGTCGACAAGTATGAAGTGCTGGACGGGCAGCAGAGAATTACTTCTATCGGACGATTTATTACAAACAAGTTTGCTGTAAAAGTGGATGGGTATGAACGGAATTTTGATAGTCTGGATAAAGAGATTCAGGAAAAGCTTTTGCAGACTCCGCTTACAATTTACATTTGCGAAGGAACTGAAAAAGAAATTAAAGACTGGTTCCAGACAATTAATATTGTTGGTGTTCCATTGAATGAACAGGAACTTTTGAATGCGGTTTATTCAGGCCAGTTTGTAAATTTGTGTCGTGAAGAATTTTCTAATAGTCAGAATTCAAATATTCAGAAATGGGAATGCTATATAAACGGAAATGTAAAACGCCAGGATTTTCTGCATACTGCTCTTGAATGGGTTTCAAAAGGTAATGTTTCTGATTATATGGCTCGACACAGAACTGATGATAATATCAATGAACTTAAGGTTTATTTTAATTCTGTAATTGACTGGCTGAACTCAACTTTTAAAACTGTTGATTCTACGATGTGCGGTCTGGACTGGGGACGGATTTATGAGGAATATCATAAGAATAGTTATGATATCAATAAGCTCGACTCTCGAATAAGCGAACTGCTTGCTGACTGGCGTGTTACTGATAAAAAGGGAATTTATGAATATGTTCTTTCGGGAGAGATTCTGGAGAAAAAGCCTCTTTTAAATATCCGACTTTTTGATAAATCTGTTATTAAAACTATTTATAATCTGCAAACAAATGAAGCTGCTAAAAACGGAACTTCAAACTGTCCTATGTGTACTGCAACAGAAGGCTCAAATAAGAATCGCATTTACAAGGAAAATGAAATGGATGCTGATCACGCAACTGCTTGGAGTAAAGGTGGTGAAACAGATATTTCTAACTGTGTAATGTTATGCAAAACTCATAATAGAAGTAAGGGAAATAGATAAAGTATATTAATAATGCGGCGGCTTCCTATTAGGAATATCACCTTCCATTGCGTCAGACATTTCGCGGATTCTATCTGACATCAGTTTTACTTCTTTCTGCAGCTTATCAATAGTCTTAGCCTGCTCAACTGCGACGTTCTGAATCTGGTTTACAAAATCTTCCATGTAGGCAAGTTTCATTTCTATTGCAGTTAAACGTTCGTCTGTTTCTTTTTCCATATTTTGTTTCCTTTGCTATTGTTTTATATTGACCAGTTCTGCTTTCATCACTTCAAAGTCTTCTTCTGTGATATTGTGTTTTTCGTGAAGGGCATTTCCAACATAGCGGCGAAGATTACAGTTTCCTGCAAGGGCGGCAATCTGAGAATAAGATGCAACTTTTCCACGCGGAATCAAACGGACTGCCGCGTAGATGGTTTCTTTTAAGTCAGACATAACTTACACAGGGACTAAGCATTCCAGCTTTCCCAAATTTTCTGCTGCATACCAACAGTTGCCGCAGTTTTTCCATTACGACATACAGGTTGCTTCATCAGCTTTGACTGATTTTCAAAAAGCTTTGATTCTTTTTCGCTGTCGTCTAAGTAAGCGATGCTGGCATAATCTTTTGCTTTGTTATCAATCAATAAATCAATTGCATCTGCGCGTGAACCTGCTTCTCTTGCAAGAGCACTTACCACAGAGTCAAACTCGCCTGGAGACATTTCTTTTTCTTTGAGATCTACAAATTGAAAATCAATGCGACGTTCCTTAAAAAATCTCTGAGCCGCCTTTGTATCAAAAGATTTATTTGTTCCGAATATCTGAATCATACCTGGCATAATAACATATTTTCTGATACTCCGCCACAAGACGTTCAAGACTCCAGGCGGCGTTGGCTGGGCTTGTGCTTGGAAGACATTCGCAGGTCAGGCCATAGCGTTCTTCGTATTGCGCTGCGCAAAATTTCTTCCACAAATTAAAAGAAGTCTTTCCTGTACAAAAAACATGGCGGATTTTTGATTTTTCTAAGAGTTCTGTAAAATCATTTGGCTTTGCATTTTTGATGCTTGAATCTGCAGCGCCATGAATATCGCACGAAGCCAACACATCCCACAATGCAATCTTATGTCGTAACAAAAACTCACGGCGTTCAGTGATGGCTCCTTCCTTATCTGCAGAATTATTCGGAAGCTTCAGTTTTTCTCCAAAGATTTCAGGCACAACTTTCCAGAATCTGTTCTGAGGATGCATATAGAAAAATCCGGCAGCACGGCTTGCAGGAGACGGCATTGTTCCGAGTATTAAAACACGGCTTTCTTCGTTCCACACCGGCTCTATTTCATGCAAAATTGTTTCACACATTATTTCTTTTTTAGCCGACATATTCCGATACAATGCTTAAAACCGGACCAAGATAAGTCGGGCCAAAAAGATTCAGATGATTTAGAAGCTGATAGAGATTGTAAAGGTCGCGGCGATTTTCATAGCCTGGCTGCAATGGATTGGCCTGGCGATAAGCCTCGTAGAAGTCTTCTGGGAAACCTCCAAAAAGTTCTGTCATTGCTAAATCTGCTTCTGCATGACCAACATAACATGCCGGGTCAATCAGCATTGCCTTGCCGTCCGGGCCACACATAACGTTTCCACTCCAGAGATCTCCGTGCAGAAGACTCGGCTTTTCCGGCTCAACCATGAACTCTTCCAGATGATCCAGAAGTTTTGTAACTAACTTACGGTCGTTAGTATCAAAATAGGAATCGGCCGCCTTAAATTGTGGAGCCAGTCTGTTGTCACGGAAGAATGAAATCCAGCTGTCGCAGGGAGTATTAACCTGCGGACGTGCACCAATATAGTTATCCTGAAAAAATCCAAACTTTCCACCCTTTTCAAAATAAACAGAAGTATCAGCCTTATGCATTGCCGCAAGATTTTGTGCCAGCTCCTGCCAGTAATTTTTCTGCTGCTTTCCGCCTTTTATAAACTTCAGTAAAAGAAAGCTATAACCTACATCTTCACCATCATCAGTTCCTGTACATAAAATTTCTGGAGTACCAATTGCTCCAGTTTTTTCGATTGCAGTAAGTCCTGCCGCCTCTGCTGTAAAAAAGGCCGCATTCTGTTTTGCGTTTGCCTTCATAAAAATATGCTTTCCGTTTGTAAGAGTTAGACCATAGGCCTTATTTATGTCGCCTCCGGAAAGTCTGTCTGTTTCTGCAATAGCAACTGAATTACCAAAAAGTGCAACAAGTGCACCAGCAAGAGAATTATAATTTGGTGGAAGTGTAATATTCATAAACCCATGATAGACATAAAATCGTGTGATGTCGAGTAGTATTAAATATGACATTGCGATGTCATATTTTCAGATGTATAATTTCTTTATGCAGATAGATCAGCTTTTCGAATTTGTTTATATCCTCATTGATAAAAAACAGTCCACCGCCAGTGAAATGGCTAAACGATTTGGAGTTTCTACCCGAACCATTTATCGCTGGATAGACGCACTTTCGGTTTCCGGAGTTCCTGTTTATTCCCTTAAAGGCCGTGGCGGCGGAATTGCCATCTCAGAAAAATATGCTCTTGATAAACGAATCCTTTCTGAAGAAGAACGTCTTGCTATTGTTTCAAGTGTAAAAGCCTTTAACAGTCTGACGGGAAACCCGTCTTCTGCAGTTAATGTAAATTTAAAAGCAGCCGAAAAAATTTCAGGTCTGGTTACCACTGATACAGACTGGCTCGAAGTTGATTTCTCTCCCTGGAGTCCTGAAGGCAGCGAAGTTCGAAAACTCTTTGGAACTCTTCGCGAATGTATTCTTAAAAAACGTCAGGTCTCTTTTGAATATTTTCGTGGAGATGGAAAAACTGAACATCGTCTTGTTCATCCCTGGAAACTGGTTTACAAAGGTCAGGCCTGGTATTTACAGGGCTGGTGTACGACACGACAAGCCGAAAGATTTTTCAAACTTTCCAGAATGAGAAATATTTCAATGACTGGACGTACTGCTACAGTAACCCGCTTTTCTGTTCCAGTTGTTAATTCACAATCTGAAAATCAAAGACCTAAGCCTAAAATGATTACAATAAAAGCAAAGGTTTCAAATAATAAAATCTCATATCTGCTTGATACCTTTATTTGTTCTGAAGTAGTACCAAACAAAGACGGAAGTATTACAGCCAGCTTCACCGTTCCAGATGAAGACTGGCTTCAGGATCTGCTTCTAGGCTTTGGGCCAGATCTCAAAATTCTTTCACCAAAATCAGTTCGTGAAAGAATTATTAAACTTGCCAATGACGTGCTTAATAATTACATAACTCGATAGCTTTTTGCATTTGCAAATCTTCAACTGCAGAAGGATTTAATATCAGGTTTTCTGGCGCCGGAACTATACCCTTTCCTTCCGGTGTTTTTCCATCTGGATCTGTTACTTTCTGAACAGATACAGCATACTTCCAGCCGTTTACAAGACAGCGTTCCAGAGCAAGAGATAAAACTCCACAGGTATGATTACCAACCTGAATAACATGCGGCTGCGATGTCATTGCCATAGAGAACTCTTCACCTGCACTCATTGTCTGAGCATTCGTCAAAAGCATTACAGGCTTTGTATATTGCCAGCTTCCATTCTTTTTGATTTCCAGTTCTACTCCAGGACCAAAATCATTTTTACCGGTTCCATTTCTTGTTCGTGAAACTGCATATACTTTATTTTCTGAACAAAAGCATCCCGATATTCTGGTTACATTCCCAGTTAATCCACCACGATTGCCTCTAACATCAAGAATCATACAGCGTGTATTTTTTAATTCTTCCAGTGCTGTATCTATTTCACCAGCCCAATCCTGTTTCTGATTGATTCCTGTCTGTCCGCTCGAAAAAGCTGCAATATGAATATACCCAACCGTATCATCAGTTTTTAATGTTCCATAAGTAATAATCTTATTACCGCATTTTTTTTGATTTTCAATATATTGATTGCAAACTTCTGTAAGTGAAAAATTATCAATGGTTGAATTGTCTTCCCCAGAGTTTAAACTTCCAAAAGGAGTTTTTACATATACATGAGAATCTTTCAACGGATACAAAAGCTTTTTAAGAACTTCGAAAAATTCTTTGTCAGTCATATTATCAGAAACCAAAGGCTTGCATTTTTTATATTGCTCATCCCAATCTACACCTCGCACTTCGAACAAAGCATAAGTCTCATCGTAATCTTTCCACAAAGAATCAAACATCTCGTTGTATGTAAGATCAGGAGTTTCTCCATAAAAGAAAGAACAACCCTGCAACAAAATCATTGAGATAAGTAAAAACACAACAATACTTATAAATTTATTTTTTCTCATTTTAATCCTCCTAAAAATTTACTGATACCATGGTTCTGAAATTTCCATCCAGATAATATAAAGGCCGTTCTTTTGGAACAGCAATTCGCGAATATTCAAATCCAAAGCCAAGTCCCGTTGAAAAATGTTTCGAAGCTTTGAGCTTGTAATCAAATCCTAAACTGATGTTCTGATAATTATGAAAGCTTAAAAATTTTCCCATAGTCAGAATCTTCATAAAATTTTCTTCCGCATATTTCATAAGCTGAGCATCACATCCTGCATATGGTGGTCGTACACCATAGCCGAACCAAGGCATAGAACCTGTCACCATAAAAGAGTTTCTTTCATCTATGTTGTATTTAAAAACTGTTGTTGGACCTATCGAAATTATTCCTGTGATAGACGGGTAATTTTCAAATTGAAGATAAGCATTGCATGAAAAATTTCCGCCCACAAATAAATCATATTTCTCATTTTTTAAAACATCGTAAGCCGCATCATATTGCAGTCTAATTCGATGAAATGCCAGATTACTTTGAAAAGCCTCATAATAAGATTCGCCAGAAACAGGATCATAATTCTTGTACACTACAGCCGTATTTGTCATTGCCGATTTCGGATGACAAAAATAATAATCGGCTGTGATTATATGTAACATATTTCCAGAATAAATCTTGGAATCCAGCTGAAACCTTGGAGCAAGAATTTTCTGGGAAATATTTGCAAAGCTTGTTTCCTTATAGCAGCCGAAAGTCCAGTTTATCGATAAGGATATTTCTACCTGAGTTTTCTTTTCCTCTGCAAAAATTGAAAGTGACAATATAAACAACCCAATAATTACAGATAATAATTTTTTGATTTTCATGTACAACCTCCAGAAAAGTTTTCGCTGTAACTTTACTCTCTGAAGGTTAAGAAAGATATTAGGGTCTGTACTGATTTTAATTGGAATTTGAAATTCAGGGTAAACCCTTAGTCGTTTTGAAGACGTGAGAAAAGTTCCAGCCTGTTTTTTACTCCAACTTTTCTGTAAATATTTGCAAGGTGAGTTTCTATTGTTTTTTCACTGACAAAAAGTGTTTCTGCAAGTTTTTTGTTTGACTTACCATGTAAGAGGGCAACAATGATTTCCTGCTCTCTTTTTGTAATTCCAAAATCTTTTATGAATTCTTCTTTCAAAGTTTTTTCTGTTTTTGAAATTGGAGACAAAAAATAGAAATGATAGAAAACATGATAAACTAAAAGAGAAATTGAAATTATAAAAATGAACGGAGCACTATGAAGTACAAAAGAAAGAATTAAATTCAATATCGCAAGAAAAAGAATTATCCATTTTTCTTTTCTGAAAACTCCAGTATCAATTCGCTTAAAAAAGCTGATGCTGATGACCAATGAAAAACCTGTTGGTATCCATAATCCGATTAAGTTTAAGATAAAAGCGGGTTTTGAAAAGTTAGTCAAAAAAATCAGAATAAAAGAAAATACAAAAACAATTATTGAATATGATAAAACAAATTTTCGGATAGAGGCTGAACTGCTTATCTGAATCAGATCAAATGTAAAATTGACAATGCCATAAGTAAAGAATAATGAAAGGAATGCACCAAAAATACAGATAGGAATTCGTTCAACAAGTGGACTGTGAATTACAGCATACAGGTTGTTTGTACTTATCATAAAAAAAGAAAAAAGTATCAAAAGAACATGAAGAAAAAAATTCTTTTTATATCTGAAAAAAAATAAAAGTGATATCAACACAGCAGCAAAAGAAAATATACAGGCTGCAAAAAGAATTATTTCTTCCAAAAAGTACTCCTTAAATAATAGTATAGCATATCATAAATGAAAAAAATAATATTTTTAAATATGACATGCCATTGTCATATTTAAAATCCTATAATAAAAACATGATCAACGCAGATAATTGTCCATTATTATCGAATCTCAACAAGATTCACACTACGCCTATGGGATCAGAACGTATCAGAAAAAATCTTTCTCTGGATGAAAGTATTACTGATGTTGTGGATTTTTGCAAAAAGAAGATTTCATCCCCAGATTGCAAAATCACCCGTCAAGGCAAGAACTGGTACTGCGAAATTGATGGTATCTGCATCACCGTGAATGCTTACAGTTATACTATAATCACAGCGCACCCACACCCGGTGGTTGAGTGCCCGCGAAGCGGGTGTATCGAAACCACAAGCACGAAACGCCCACCTTTCGCTGAAATCAAATCCTTCGCAGAATTTTTCAGATACTACTGGTACCGCGAAGAGCTTCAGACTATCTGCAAATCATTGAATATCGATGCCTCAGGTATGAAAGCAGAACTCAACCACAACATAGAAGAATACTTTAAGGGCAATTTCATTCCACCAAAAAAATCGAACACTATCAGCCCCTCAGTTACCAGACACTGTACTTCCCCAAAGAACGCCACTTCCATCACCACTCTCACCCCACAAACCAGCCTCATAGAATGCGGTTTCTGCTTCAACCAGCGTTTCCGCGATTTTTTCTCTCAACAGACTGGAATCGATAATTTCAAATTCAACGTCGATATGGTAGCCACTGTTCGTAAAGTAAAGGAAACCAACGATATCTCTTTCACCCTCGGTGACCTCCTCGACATTTTTTACGGCACTAAAACTTACGCAAAATACGATAAAGTCTCTCTACAATGGAACAAGTTCGTTCACGACTTTTGCGCTGACCCAGCCACCACTCACTTTAAAAATAAACTCAAAACCGCTTCAATCCTCTGGAAAGAAGTCCGTACTTCTACCAGAGAAAAAATATACAAAACTGAACTTCTAAAAGAATTCAGTGATATAATAAATAAGGAGATTTAAATGCCAAGACCAAAAACTAAAGACGACCTGCTCACCGCAGCAAAAGAAAATTACGACAAACTTATCAAGCTCATCGACGGAATGTCTGAAAAAGAACTTAATACACCATTTGATTTTTCAGGCGAACCAAGCAAAAAAGAAGCTCACTGGAGCCGCGACAAAAATGTCCGCGATGTACTCATTCACCTTTATGAATGGCATCAGCTTATGCTCAAGTTTCCGAAAAACAATAAAGACATTACTGACAAAAAATCAGCTATTGCCTTCCTCCCATCAGAATATTCGTGGAAAACTTATGGCGCAATGAATGTAATGTTCTGGAATAATCATCAGAAAACAAGTCTGGAAGAAGCTAGAAAGTTGCTCGATAAAAGCCATGCCGATGTAATAAATCTGATAGAGAGTTATTCAAACGAAGAACTTTTTATTCCAAAGTATTTTGCATGGACAGGAAACGCAGCGCTTGGAGATTATTGTGTCAGCACAACCTCAAGCCACTACGACTGGGCTATAAAAAAAATCAAAGCTCATATTAAGAATTGTAAATAATCAAACTTATATTTTTTTCAAAAGAGATTTTTAATATGACATCACCTTGTCATATTTTCATGCTATAATACAAACATGCACTTCGTGAACGCAAAAACAATTCTTACTCCTCACAGTATGAACATCTATCGTGGTTGTTCCCACGGTTGCATCTATTGTGATTCACGAAGTAAATGTTATCAGTTCACTCATGACTTTGAAGACATAGAAGTAAAACAAAACGCACCCGAGCTTCTCGAAGCCGCTCTCAAAAAAAAGCGAAAGCGCTGCATGATAGGTACCGGCTCTATGTGCGATCCTTACATCCCTTTAGAAAAAGAACTCCAGCTTACACGCCGCTGCCTCGAAATCATAGACCATTATAATTTTGGTGCAACACTTATTACTAAGTCAGATCTTGTACTTCGCGACTTCGACATTCTTACTCACATAAATCAAAAAACAAAGGCTGTAGTTCAAATGACACTCACCACCGCAGACGACACTCTCTGTAAAAAAATTGAACCCAATGTCTGTCCAACAAGCCGACGCTTCGAAGTACTTCAGGCCTTTCACAAAGCCGGCATTCCAACCGTTGTCTGGTTCAGCCCGCTTCTCCCATTCATAAACGACACAAAAGAAAATATCGAAGGCATTGTAGACCTTTGTGCCCGGGCCGGAGTTCACGCAATCATCTGCTTTGGAATTGGGCTCACTTTGCGAGAAGGTAACCGCGAATATTTTTATGCCGCCTTGGACCGTAATTTTCCATCACTTTCTGCTGATCAGATTTCACTCAAGCAACGCTACATAAAAACTTTCGGTTACAATTACATGGTAAACAGTCCGAACAGTCACGCCCTTATGTCTTATCTCTCACAACTCTGTAAACGCAACAACATCATGCTAGGTACTGATTCTGTTTTCAAATGGATTGAAGAGTTTCCAGACAAAGACCCTCTTCAACCAGAATTATTTTAATTACAAACGTATGAATGACAAAATTGACTAATCAGTTTATTATTTAATTGATTATGAAAAAGCATTCTAAAAAATCAAATTATGAAATCATCAAAGACAAAAAGCGTTTCAAAATTTTTCATAAGAACGTTTACAGCCGTCTCATAATCAACTTCCTGTTCATCGCCATTCAAATCTTCCTTCTGGCCTTTTTCATTTTCCGACTCGAAAAATACCTCGAAGTCTATTTTGGAATTTCCCTCGCCCTCACAGCCGGGTTCATGATTTTCATAGTAAACAAAAAAGGACGCAACGAGTTCAAGCTCGCCTGGATCGTTCCGATGATCTTCGTCCCACTGTTCAGCATCGCCGCATACCTTATGTATCATACAAACCGAGGCTCACATCGACACTCAAAAAGACTCGCCTTGCTTCGTGAACAAACCGAAATCTTACTTCCGGCAAACATACCTTCTTCACTCAGAGAACAGAAAGAATTGATACGCGAGTTCTCTAAAAATCCATCTGCAGATTTAATTTACTATCTCACAAATAATTTTTTCTTTCCGTATAAAAACTGTAATACAACTTATTATCCAAATGGCGAAACTTTTTTCCCAGCCTTGATAGAAGAAATTAAAAACGCACAGAAATTCATCTTCCTTGAATTTTTCATTATCGATGTAGACAGTTCCTGGAACGAGATTTTAAGTGCACTTCAGGAACGCCAGAAAAATGGAGTTGAAATCCGAATCCTCTGCGACGGCCTCGGATCCCCTGTAGCTTCTACTTCGTTCTATCAGAAGTATCTGAAATCAAAGGGCTTTGATTCGAGGGTATTCCTCCCAATCATTCCGATTGTTTCAACACACCTCAATAACCGTGACCACCGTAAAATCGTAATCATCGACGGAAAGACATCCTTTACCGGCGGTCTTAATCTTGCCAACGAATATTTCAATCGTGGTAAAAACCGCTTTCCATACTGGAAAGACAATGCTGTAAAAATTCAGGGAACTGCAGTTCACACCTTCATGCAACTTTTCCTGCAGAACTGGAATCTTTATTCCAAAACTCCTGAAGATTTTTCTCCATATCTCCCGGCCCTCAGTGCACAACTAGATCTCGACCCTCAGCAGTCACCCAGTGCATCACAAGACTTCAACTCTCAGCAAATCCCCGGTACACAACAAGAACTCGCCCCTAAACAAGCCCTCCCTGCACACCCCGGCATCACCATCCCTTACGGCGACGACTTTTTCAACAACAAAGACATTGCAGAAAACATTTATTTCTACATCATAAATAATGCAAAAAAATATCTGAACATCACAACTCCTTATATCCTCATAGATAACCTGTTACAGGAAGCCCTGTTCTTTGCTGCAGTCCGCGGAGTCGAAGTTTCTATCATAGTGCCATCAGTTCCAGATCATCTTCTCACATTCTGCATTGGAAAAACATATCTGGAATCTTTTGTTGATAACGGAATAAAAGTTTATCTCTACAATAAAGGTTTTATCCATTCTAAAATGTTCATCGCTGATGACCATATCGCAACCATTGGTTCAGTGAATCTCGACTACAGAAGCCTCTATCATCATTTCGAAAATGGAGTTGTCTTTTTAGATTCACCAGTAGTACACGATGCAAAAGCAGATTTTGATGAAACCCTCAAAGACTGTACTCACATGCAGAAAGGTGATTATAAAAAGATTCCTCTTTATCAGAGAGCACTCGGCCGCCTTTTCCGCATCTTCGCACCACTGTTTTAATACTTCCTTCAATAACAATCTCTTCTAATGACGCAAAGCCCTCTTTTATGTTAAAATGCTTTCCGTAAAAAAATTTTTTTAGAGGTTTATTTATGGAAACTCAAACAAAACAGCGCAACTCGTTTACTGGTTCAATCGGGTTCGTTCTCGCTGCAGCAGGTAGTGCCGTAGGTCTCGGAAACATCTGGCGCTTCCCATATCTTGCAGCAAAAGATGGCGGTGGACTCTTTCTCGTAGTTTACCTTGCCCTCGCTCTTACATTCGGTTTTGCTCTTCTCATCACAGAAGTAGCAATTGGTAGAAAGACTCAGGAAAGTCCTCTTACTGCTTATTCAAAAATCAGTAAGAAATGGGGTTTCCTCGGAATCTTCTCTTTCGTCGTACCTTTCATCATCTATCCTTACTACTGTGTAATCGGTGGATGGGTAATGAAGTACATGTTCAGCTACCTTGCTTTCCAGGGCCAGGTTGCAGTTGCAGACGGATTCTTCACAGGCTTCATCACTTCACAGTGGCAGCCAATTTTCTATACAGTTCTCTTTGCAGTTCTCTGTTTCATTATTGTTTACAAAGGTGTTGAGCACGGAATCGAACGCTATTCAAAAATCCTCATGCCAATTCTCGTTGTAATCGTAGTATTCATCGCAATCTACTCACTTTTCATCAGCCACACAGATGAAGCTGGCGTTACACGTACAGGTCTTCAGGGTGCAGCAGTTTACTTTATCCCTAACTTCGAAGGACTCACATTCAAGGGCTTCCTTACTGTTTGTCTTGATGCAATGGGTCAGCTCTTCTACTCACTCTCAATTGCTATGGGTATTATGATCGCTTATGGTTCTTACATGAAGAAAGATGTAAACCTCGGTAAGTCAGTAAACCAGATTGAAATCTTCGATACAGGTATCGCTCTTCTCGCTGGTATGATGATTATCCCAGCTGTATTTGCATTCTCTGGAAAAGAAGGTATGTCTGCAGGTCCAGGACTTATGTTCATCACTCTTCCAAAAGTATTCAACTCTCTTGGAAAGTTCGGTGAGTTCATTGGTCTTATCTTCTTCGTAATGGTAATGTTCGCAGCTCTCACTTCTGCAGTTTCAATTCTCGAAGCAATCACATCTTCTATGATGGATAAGTTCAAGTGGAGCCGCAAGAAGTCAACTCTTATTATGGCATGCAGCACTTTTGTTGTTTCAATCATCGTTTGTCTCGGATACAACGTATTCTACTTCGACCTCAAACTTCCAAATGGTAGTGTTGGTCAGATTCTCGACATCCTCGACTACGCAAGTAACAACGTTCTCATGCCAATCATTGGTCTTCTTACTTGTATCCTTATCGGTTGGGTTGCTAAGCCACAGACAACAATTGATGAAATTACCCTCAATGGTGAAAAGTTCGGTCGCAAGACTCTCTACGTTGTAATGATTAAGTTCGTTGCACCAATCCTTCTTTTCATCATCCTCCTCAAGGGTATCGGTATTCTTTAATTTATCCAGGAGGTTCCCACAACAACGGCTTCGCCGCTGTTGTGGTCGCGCTTTCCGCCATTCCGCGCTAAGCGCTCCAGCCTCCTCGCACCGGTGGTTTCGACAAACTCAACCACCGGTACTGCGGTGGCCGCCTTCGGCGTGGCTCCAATCGCTAACCCACCAGTATCTTTACCACATCCCCGTTTCTGTTTATAATAACAACATGATTTTTGAATCTGATCTCACAAAGAAAACAATCTTCTCATTCGAAGTATTCCCACCAAAAAAGACAATGCCCATCGATACAATTTATTCTACCCTTGATGAGCTTAAAGGTCTTTCTCCAGATTTTATTTCCGTAACCTTTGGAGCCGGTGGAAGTGAAAACAGCAATAACGCAGTTTCAATTGCAAAACATATAAAAGACACCTGTAACGTACAGTCTGTAATCCATATGCCTTGTCTCAACATGACTCGCCAGGAAGCACAGGATGTACTCGAACAGTTCCAGAATGCCGGAATCGAAAATATTCTCGCCCTTCGCGGCGATCGTGTAGAAGGCAAAGAACCTTCCGGAGATTTCCATCACGCCAGTGACTTAATTCAGTTTATTAAGGATTTTGATGAAAAACGCACAGACGGAAAATACTTTAAGATTTTTGGTGCCTGCTATCCGGAACTTCATCCACAGTCAAAAAATGTTTATGAAGACATTGATTATCTTAAACAGAAGGTTGATGCCGGAGCTTCTCACTTGCTCTCACAGCTTTTCTTCGATAACGACCAGTTCTACCGCTTCTTAGAGCGCTGTCAGATTAAAGGAATTAATGTACCGATTGAAGCTGGAATTATGCCGGCTACTAACAAGAAATCAATTGAACGAATGGTAAGCATGACAAACGCCGTACTTCCTAAAAAGTTTACAGATATGATGGACCGCTACGGAGATCATCCTGAAGCTATCCGCGACGCCGGAATCGCTTACGCCATTGATCAGATTATAGACCTCGTCACTCACGGCGTACAGGGTATTCATCTTTACACAATGAATAACCCTCTCGTTGCCCGCAGAATCTACGAGGCCACAAAAAGTCTTTTCGATGTCCCACCGATTTTAAAATAGATTGCTTCGCTACGCTCGCAATGACAGATATTTGCTCGCAATGACAAAAAAAATCGCTCCCCACAAGACCTTTAAGTGTCATTGCGAGGAGCGAACGCAGTGAGCGACGCGGCAATCTATTGCCTTACTTCACTAATTTAATATCAAAGCAGAGATATGTATCAGCAGGAAGTCCAATCTGTGGAGCCATATCACCGTAAGCCATTGCTGGTGGAAGATATATAGTTCTTGTTTCACCATATTTCATTTCCTGAACCATAAGGTCAAAACCAGAAATCATCTGTCCGCCTGCAGTTGTAAAATCAAGAGGTTCATGTCCCTGTGGATGGAATTCTTTTGATGCATCAAAAATCTGTCCGGTTGGAAGATATCCCTTATATTCAACAGTAACCTTCTTTCCCTTTCCACAAACTGAGCCGCTTCCAGCCTTTACAACCTTGTAGTAAATTCCATCATCAGTTTTTGTAAAGCCGTCAATCTTATCCTTGATCTGACCAAACATTTCTTTTTCTTTAATGCTTGCAAGTTTCTTCTGGAATTCTGCAGCCTTCTTAGCACCATCAGCCTTAAGAGCATCAAAACTAGCCTGAGTTACCTTGAAAGCTTCAGCATCTTTACCCTGGCGAACAATTGTCAAAGACTTAATGCTATCACCCTGAGCAACAGAATCTACAACATCCTGTCCTGCAAGAACCTCACCAAAAATTGTGTGCTTGTAGTTGAGCCAGTCTGTTGGAACGTGTGTAATGAAGAACTGGCTTCCGTTTGTATTAGCACCAGAGTTTGCCATAGCAAGCTTACCAGGCTTATCAAAAATATAACCTTCAACAAATTCATCAGCAAACTTATATCCAGGACCGCCAGTACCGTTACCCTTTGGATCACCACCCTGAATCATAAAGTTTTCAATTACACGGTGGAATTTCAAACCATCATAAAATGGCTTTCCTTTTGCTGCATCAAGAGTTCCCTCTGCAAGACCAACAAAGTTTGCAACTGTCATTGGTGTTTCTTTGTAAAAAAGATTAAGAACGATTGTTCCCTTTTCTGTTTCAAGAACGGCAAAAACGCCTTCCTTTCCTTTCAATGCTTCCATGTTTTTCCCCTTAGAACCTGCGGCTGTGCAAGATGCTAATGTAAAGATTGCCATAAGTCCTGCAATAATAGTTTTTTTGATTTTCATTTTTTCCCTCTTAGAATTGAGTTGTAAACCATTTATAAACTGCGTCCATTCTCGAAGACATTGAATCAGTAATCTGACCCTTAATGCCTGGGAACTTTACGCTGTCCAAATCTGTGTTCAGATAAAGCAAAAGATCATCACCACAATCAATTACAAGAATGTTGATAATCATCTTTCCAGGATAAATTGCCTTGAATGGGCCAATTCCCATCTTATCCAGAATGCTGAAATTGCAAAGCAATGTATCATCTTTCTGGAAGTATGAAAGCTTATAAGTATTCACACCAAAGCTGTTATCATCCTGAAGACAGTAAGAAACCTGTCCGTCTGCATTTCCTGTATTCTGATCTGCAATCTTTGTTTTATCGTTTGGTCCGGCAATCATATATGTCTTTTCATACAGAACACATTCCTTATTCTTTGTAGAAGAGAAATATGTCATACCCTGCATTTTAGAGATTGAGCGGACAACCTTTGAAACATCATCAATTGTGATTGAGCTTTTTCCAGAGCTTCCTTTTGCAAGAAGCTCTTTTTTACTCAGAAGATAAAGTCCTTCGTAAGTATAAGGATAGTTCTTTGGATCCTTAGAAATCATACTGCCATTGATTTTGCTGCTATAAACAGATTCTGGCAGAAGACGGAAACCAGTAGAACCATCATCACGGTATTCTGATACAATTCCGTTTTTTACGAGTGCATCATAATACTTAGCACCTACAAGTTCTTTTGCCTTTGCGTTTTCACCTGCAAAACAAGTTCCTGCAAATGCTGCACCGGCAAAAAGAACAAGACTTACCTTCTTAATAAGATTTAATGCCATTAGCGAATTCCTTTGTAAAGAACGCGAACCTGCTTGAATACGCCCTCACCTTCACTCTTTGTTTCAACATCTGGGATATCGTTCAAAGTTGTGTGAATGAGACGTCTCTCAAACGGATTCATTGGTTCAAGCAGAATAGAGTTGTGCGAAAGGCGAACCTTATCTGCTGTTGTATATGCGAGGCGAACAAGAGTTTCCTCACGGCGGATTCTGTAGTTTTCTGTATCAAGAATTACGCGAACTTCTTCGTGACCAAGGCGGCCAGCGTAGATGTTTGCAAGAAGCTGAAGAGCATCAAGGTTCTTACCCTTACGACCAATAAGGATTGAAGAATAAGAAGAATCAAGGCGAATTCCAAGCTTCTTTTCTTCGCGGTAAGAAACTTCAACCTTTACATCATAACCCATCTTTTCAACCATAGTTTTGATGAATTCAATAAGCTTCTGCTCAAATTCACCCTGTGGAAGAGGATCTGCAACAAGGCGTGAGTGCTTTTCTTCCGAAGCGTCTCCACTCCAACCTGCACTACCATCATTATCATCAAGTGTATGAACTCTGATTTTTACGTAACCCTTTTTGAAAATTGAGTTTTTCTGTGTTTCAAGAATCTCAACATCAAACTGATCACGTTCAAGTCCAAGCTCATTTACTGCAACTTCAATAGCTTCTTTTTCAGTTTTTCCTTCAAACTCGTAAGTCATTTTATTTATCTCCTAGTATCAATTATTTTCTTTTAGCCTTAGGTGGCAATGTCTTCTGTACTTTTGCGGCAGGTTTTCCTGCTTCTTTTTCAGCACGCTTTTCTTTCATCATCTTGTTGATGATAAGCTGCTGGAAAATCTGAAGTACGTTACTTGTAAGCCAGTAAAGAAGAAGTCCAGACGGTGCATTGTAGAACATAAAGAAGAACATCAATGGCATACCGTACATCATAAACTTCATTGTAGCCTGACTCTGACCTGGAGCTGTTGTCTGACCATACTGTGTGATCTTACCAGATAACAACTGAGTACCCACATAGATTACAGGTAAAAGACGAAGCTGGTTACCAAGTAAAGGAATATTGAAATTGAAAGTCTTTACAACATCACCTGTAGAAAGGTCTGGAATCCAGTGTGGAATAAACATAGCACCACGGAATTCGAAGTAGTTGTTAAAGAGGTTATACATAGCAAAAAGAATAAGGAACTGGAACAGCATTGGGAGACATCCGCTTGCAGGGTTATATCCAGCCTGCTGATAAAGCTTAGAAGTTTCCTGCTGAAGCTTCTGCTGATCACCCTTATATTTTTCCTGAAGAGCCTGCATCTTTGGCTGAAGTTCCTGCATCTTAAGAGAACCAAGAGACTGTTTCTTAGAAAGTGGGAACATAATTACCTTAAGAATAAGAGTCATTATGATGATTGAAACACCCCAGTTATGGAAAAGCTTATTCAGCATCTCAAGAACTACCTTAAGAATCTTTTCCAGCCAGTTGAGCCAGCCACTTGTCTGCAATGCCTGAGTTACTTTCTTACCACCAAGGTTCCAGCCATTGTTTTCTGCAATATTATAGCGCTTAAGATCCTTATCATTACGAGGACCAAAGTACATATAGTAAGTATCAGAAATATCTGAACCTGAGAAAGCAGCACGCTCAATAAATGCCTGAGCATTTGCATAATTATTTACTTCAACCTGTGAAGAATATTTACTTGTGTTGATTTTTTCTGGTGCAGAAGGAATCATAAGTTCAACAAAGTATTTTCCGGCAATTCCGGCCCAGATAAGATCTTTGTCATATTCCTTGAACTGACCATTGCTAAGCATAATCTTCTTATATTTGTTGCCGTTGAAAGTAATAAACTCACGGCGTTCATAACGATTCTGCTTTGGATTAAAGTGTGGTCCAATCTGTGGAGAAGTTCTGATTGTGTAAGAAGTTCCGCCAAGATCAAGTCCGTTTGAATCTGCAGTATGAATAAGAACATCCAGCTTGAAAACATACTCGCCGTCCATAAAAGAATAAACTTTGCGCATTGTTGTTTTCTTACCGTTTACATTCATTGTTTTTGTAAAGGTGATTGTCTTACCATCTGTTTCTGTATTGAAGATTTCGTCGATGATTTTTTCTTCTGCTTTTCCAAAAGAAATGGCACAGGTTCTGTTTTTGCTGTTTACATTATCTGACAGCTGAACAAAGTCGTTTGTATCCATATCTTTATGGTCAAGAAGCTTATAGCTGATGATGTCTCCACCCTTATTTGTGAAAACAGCTTCTACTTTATCTGTTGTAATAGTATATTTCTGTTCAACAAGAGCAGGCTGATCTTCTGATTCTTCATCATAATCAGCAGCGATTGAAAGTTCGCTAACTTCTGCTGAATCATCAAGAGAGAACTCCTGTGGTTCTGCAGTTTCTTCTGTTGTTGTCTGTGCATTTGCCTGCTGTCCAAAGCCCATCATATTAAGACCAGGGAAGAATTTAGGCAAAATCAGATAAGAACCAATAATAACAAGTGTTGAGAGGACAATTGCCCATATAGTATTTTTATCCATATTTTAAAACCTCACGGTACAGGGTCATAGCCGCCTTCGTGAAATGGATTGCATTTGAGAACTCGTTTAATCGAAAGTAAAAGGCCCTTACCAGGACCGTATTTTTTTATTGCTTCAAGGGCATATGCAGAACAAGTGGGAGTAAATCTGCAGTTTTTCCCCAGCAATGGTGAAATACAAATTTGATAAGCACGAATTAGAAAACAGAAAAGTTTTGTGAAAAATTTACTTATGGCTCCGCCTACAATGACGGCCAGTTTTTTCAACATAGCCTTATTCCTGAATTAATCCTGCCTTTTGACACAATAAACGAATTTGATCACATCGCGAGTGGAACGAATCATTTCCGGGATATATTAAGAATAACATGTCATACCCGGTGTTCAGATGTGATTTTAGTAATCGATAGACTTCACGGCTGTACCTTTTTGATAAGTTCCTTTCGACCGCGTTACCGTAGCCGCGCATCAAAGGAAAACCGACTCGATTCATTCCAAGACCGTTTTCTAAATAGAAAAGTTTAGCTCCAGGAATACTTATCTTTTTTCCGTTTTTAAACAGCTTTTTAAAATCAGCGGGATTCTTTATCCGCTCTTCACGTTTAAAAAATCCCGTTTTTATCAAGTCTGTTTCCATCCCTTAAAAATTAATACTTCTTCTTTTCGTCAGAAACTGAGAGCTTAGCGCGACCCTTAGCACGTCTGCGTGCGAGTACTTTGCGTCCGCCTTTTGTTGCCATTCTTGCTCTGAAACCGAATTTTCTGTTGCGCTTAACTTTACTTGGTTGATATGTTCTTTTCATAGAACGTACTCCTTATATCTAATAATTTAAATTTCTATTAAAATACAAAAATAGTAATAAAATATATCATTTATTATCGGAATTGGTCAACATACTCTGACGGATACTGTCAAATTTGGCGAGCAGCTCTGGAGGAAGCTCTGAAGAAGGTTTTTCTTTCTTGTCTTCAAATTTTTTAAGTTCTTTTTCCTGCTCTTCAATTTTTTTCGCCATTTCTTCGCGTGATTTTTTTAACTGCTGATCGTATGATTCACTAAGACTTACCTTTTCACCGGTTACCCGGAAAGCAAGATTTGTAATCTTCAAATTCGGAAGATTCATCTTTAAGCCATTTAAAATAAATTTCTGATACATGCGGAGATACTGTATCCAGCCTGAGTGATCAGTCTCAACTAACAATACTCCATTTTTCAAATCTACAACGCGGGTGTTTCCTGCAAGGCGTTCACCAAGCGGCATTCTTTTGTCGCTATCTTCTGCTTCATGCTTAAATGAGTGCACACCAGAGACAACTTTTTTCCAGACTGTAAAAATTTCATTTGCAGACGAAGTTCCAAAATTAGCAGCCTGCATCATCATGTCGGCGGCGGAAACTATTTTTTCATTCATACCATTCACCGCCTTTTATTTTATACACTTTTGTGGTGTCATGCATATACCTTTCATAAGGTTCTCCCGGCAAAAATGTACAGAAGAGCTGATCATAGTCCGGAAGCATTGCTGTTAATTTTGCTCTTTTATCAGGATCGAGTTCGAGCAGAACATCGTCCATCAAAAGTACCGGCCGAAGGCCGGTCGCGCGGGTATAATAAATTGATTGTGCAACA
>JAEEGJ010010566.1_pt1 | contig 23955 bp, 19 predicted proteins | sample 8958761 | NCBI WGS metagenome assembly JAEEGJ01 (sample SAMN16246546, study PRJNA631951) | gut metagenome | biome: gut microbiome; feature: rumen; material: RS-attached | host: Bos | place: Iran: Karaj | collected 2018-10 | reverse complement strand
GGCACCCACTTTATTGCCGTTGCCGTCGTACCAGCCGAGGAACTTCTTTCCGCTCTTCGGCATGGTCTTGAGCATCACGGTCATTCCCTGCGGGTAATACGCGCCGAGGGACGTCGCATCAGCAGCACCTTCGGGGCTCACCTTGACATCGACCTGGTACATGGGCGCCATGTAGTCGCCGAGCTTTTTCACAATCGGGTCCGTATGCGCACGCATCTGTTCGGTAATGATACGCCCAAAGGCGTTCGCACCGTTCATCTGCAAGTGCACCTGGTCCGTCTGGTCACTGCCCAGGTTGCTGTATTCTGCCTTGGTCGCATAGTTGAAGATGAACTGAGCCGCGTACTGCTCGCCCACCGAAATCATGTAGTTCGCGACCATCTCGCTCATGTCGATAAACGGCACGTTGAGTTCTTCGGCGAGGCTCTTGTTGAGCGCCGGATAACCGCGGTAGCTGTTATGAATCTGCGTCGGGGAATCGTAATACAGGCGGCGAATCGGGCTCATGATAATCGGGTATGCACCCTTCGCGCGGACATCGCTCACCATCTTCTTCATGTTGGAAGCGAAGAAATCCTCGGTACTGTAGTTCACGTCATTGATTCCGAACTGGATTACGACGTAATCGCCCGCCTGCAACTTTTCGGCAATGCAGTTACCGGCAGAACAGCCCTTCTTGAAGAACATGTCATAATAACCGACAGCAGTGCTGCCATCCTTGGCCTTACCACCGCCACCGAGCGACATGCCGCCCTGACCACGGTTCACCACCGCCGCCTTGGTCGGGTCGAACCAGTAATGGAAATCCTGGCCCTGCCCCTGCTTGGGATAGTAGCCTTCGTTCCAGTCCTGCATGGTGGAGTCGCCACACATGTAGATGGTCACTTTCGCAAGCACCGCGGGAGCGGCAAGCATCGAGGCAATTACGGCAGACTGCCAAATTTTGGAGAACGCGCCCATTACTTCACCGTCCTCGTTGCAGAAACCATCTTCCCGTCAAGTTTCACCTTCACGACATACATGCCCTTCGGGAGCATGTCGCGGTCAAGCGCAAGCACGCTCGAGCCCGCCGAAACATTCTGCGACACACCCATGCGCATATTGCCGGCCATATCGTAGAAGTAGACTTCGGCAAAACCCGCCTTCGGGGTAAAGAGCACGCCCGTCGAGGGATTGAACATCACGCCCGTCTTGAAGGGGACAGCCATCTCGATAGATGTCGTATCTTTCAGTTCCTGTGTTCCGTCGTAGATTTCCACACCGTCTATACCGAAAGTGAACATATCGAAGTTCGGGCCGCCATCACTCGTCATGGAAGTGAATTTCAGCGTATTCACACCCGCCTTGAGCGTGACATCGACCTGAGCCTCGGAATAAGTCGTCCAGCCGCTTGTCGAAGGGAAGCTGATGGTACCCGCAGACTTGCCGTTCACGTTCAGCGACATGTTGCGGTCGCCGTTGCCGCCATTCGTGAAGCGGATGGTGAGCGTCGTCTTCGCATCCTTCTGCGAGAAGATCTCCCACGTGCCGTAGCTCGAAAGCGTATTGGCAAAGTTGAAGTAGCCGTTCTTGAGGAATCCTTCGTTAGTCGATTCCGTAAAGCCGTCGCCGTCCTTGGGAGTCGAAGCGTCGAGTTCCGACTTGCCGTCGTTCACCACCGGAGTCGTATCGACCGGGGCAAGCCCCTCTCCCGCCAAGTAGACACTCGGCTGCTTGAGAGACTTGACCATGTCGGGCAGGTAGTAGCCCAAATGCGGCGGCTGGTTGTAGGCCGTATTTTCGGAGGCGACCGCCGTACGGTAGGTGGCATCGTGCATCAACGTATAGACGCGGAACTTGCTTTCCACCGGAGTCGAAACGATGTATATCGTGGTCGGGTCCTTTTCGCTACGCACCACTAGTTCTTCGCGCCAGTCACCGAAGAGATCTGCCACGAGACTCGGCGTATTCTTCGTACCGTTGCAACCCGCAGCGCCGAGAGCAGACGGGCCATCGAAATAGACATTCGACTTCTTAGCCTTAGAATCGAACTTGGTCACGTACGCGCCATCCAGGAGTTCATCGTATTCATCACCGTCAAAATAAATGCGGAAGTTCTGAGACACTGCAGGCGTTCCAATGAGTTTGCCCTTAGCAGTCTTCATTCCACCGCCCTTTGCAGACCACATTTCATAGCCACGATATTCAGAATCAACGTCTGCAGCCATGCCGCGACCATTATCGACACCTTCAGCAGATGGCTGCGGAGTGCCCCAAATAATCTTGCCATCATTGGCGCGCATTTCTTCGGTGTACTGGGCATCCTTGTGTTCGTGCACGTCCCAGGATTCAAGACCCGGAAGATCCGGATCCAGATCACCGATGTGATGGGCATCGCCATGACCGAGGCCCGTGCGGTAACGCAGCGTTCCATCGTGGTTCAAGGCCGCAGCCCCGAAGAAGATTTCGTCGTAGCCGTCACCGTCAAGGTCCACCGCCTGAAGGCTGTGATTGCCTTCACCATAGAGGCCCTGACCCGGATATTCTGACTTGTGGAGCCAGCGGAGCTTCAAGTTCTTTCCGTCGAAATCGTATGCAGCCACATAAGCAGAGCTGTAATAACCACGCGCAAAAATGGCACTCGGATGAACTCCATCCAGATAGCCCGTTGCCGCCAGGTAACGTTCGCAACGGTTACCGTAGTTATCACCCCAGTAACCATGGGCATCCTTGCCCTTCACATGCTGGTTGATATCGCGACTCGGCGTGTATTCAATCGTCGAAACAGCAGCTCCGTCAACACCGCGAAACACAGTCAAGTATTCAGGACCCTTGAGAACCAAGCCGCTAGCATCGCGATAGTCCTTGGACTTGTCGCCAATCGCCTTGCCCGTACCGTCAATCGTACCGTCAGCGGTTTTAACGATCATTTCGGCCTTGCCGTCACCATCGTAGTCAAAAACCTGGAACTGCGTGTAATGAGCGCCCGCGCGGATGTTCTTGCCCAGGTCAATGCGCCAGAGGCGTGTGCCATCGAGCTTGTAGGCATCGATGAATACCGTACCCGTATAACCCGTTTGCGAGTTATCGTGAGCATTAGACGGATCCCACTTCAAAATGAGTTCATATTCGCCGTCGCCATCGAGGTCGGCAGCGCTCATGTCGTTAGGAGTGTAAGTGCACTTTTCGCCATCGGGCATTGTCTGCGCCGCAGGAACTTCAAGCTTGAGAGTCTTGTACGGGAAGGATTTTCCGCTATTCGAGACCGTTTTATCCAAAACCAACGACTGTGCAATTTGAGACTGTTCCTTGCCATCGACCACGGCAGCCACCGTGTACTTGGAAGTCGTCGAGCCGGCAGCATCTAAATAATTCGTACCCGCATTTTTCGCAACCGAAGCAATCTTTTTTCCATCGCGGTAAAGATTGAATTCCGTCGCCGGATCATCTGTTCCCAGCAAGCGCCAGCTAACAAGCATACCCTTGCCCACATTCGACGCCACAAGACCGCGCGTCAAGTTTTCCATTTGACGCGGCGCGGCAAAAGAAGGAACTGCCAAGCCCGCAGCCAACAGCGAACTTGCAAAAATCACCCTAAAATTACGGTTATATCCCATGAACAACGCTCCTAACGATGTTAAAAACCAAACCATGAATCTATCTTAATATAATCTATTTTTTAATAAAAAGTCCACATTGTATATTATATTTTTATCTGTCAAACAAACATTTTTACATTTTCAGTCCACAATTAGAATTAATTAAAAGTCTACATTTCACAACCAGTTTTCAGGAAAAATCAACCAGAAAACACCGCTTTTTCGTAAAAAAACGAAACGATACACACCAAAAGGTCTCGTAAGTCGTTCCTTTAACTATATTTAATACGAGTATGCCGCATTGGTGGAAAAATTTTTCGTGGGAATGGTTGTTCGATCACATCGCAGCACGTTCTCCGACATTTGTAAAAATCATGGTTGTCACGGGCAAATCATTCCTGTATTACCACGGAATGACCCGAGCAGCGTCTTTGACATACACGACGCTAGTGGCAGTTGTTCCACTGCTCATTATGCTCACCTCCATTACGCTTGCCGTTGGATTTGGAAACTTCATCTCGGATTACCTCCCCATCGTCATCGACATGCTCAACCTGGACTGGCCAACAGAGCAGATCATGGATATTGTGGAGAACGCAGAGCACATTCCCATACGGAAGCTCGGATTTATCGGTGCCGGCGGTCTTTTTGTGACATTCATTCTTGCTTTCGGCAGCCTCGAAACGAACTTCAACGTAGTCTGGGAAAACAAGACCTCCAGAACCCTGGTGCGCCAAATCAAGGTTTACACGCCGTTCCTCCTCATCGGGGCTGTCGTCGTCGGAATGTTCGCAGGCTTCGTGAACCACGTCCAGAAAGTGCTTTCGGTCATCATCGTCGATGGGTTCCATTTTTCGCCAGAAGTCATCAAGGCTTTAATTTCTGCGTTCTGGTTCTCGACATTCCACGCCGCAGTCATCCTAGTCATCTTCCTCATGTTTTACGCCCTCCCGGCACGTCCAGGCGGACACAAGCTCTACACGCGTAAAAAACTGTTCTTGGCATCGTTTTTATCGGCACTGATTTCGTGGCTCGCCATCAACATTTACGTAAAGATACTGATGCTCATCCAGACTGCGATGGTCACACGCATGTCCATTTTCTATGGTTCACTAGCATTTATTCCACTATTCCTCTTCTTGCTCTTTGGCGTCTGGTCTATCATTTTGTGCGGCAACAGTCTCGTGTGGACCATCTGCCACTGGCCAGCCGTTAGCACAAAGAGCTGGAGATGGGAAGGCAATACGGACGGACTATGAAAACTAAAATTTTGACATCACTCCTTATGGCACTGACCCTTGCCGTAAGTTCCCATGCAGAACTCCAGGGTTCCGGAGACTATCAGCCCAAAGAAGAGAAATCCTCGGGCTGGAGCGCTCTTTTAGGCGTCAGCGGTGGCAATTCCTTGATCGCCCGCGACGGAACGATTTTCATGAACCTCCGCATCGGCGTCGCTCTAAACCCTTACATCAGCTTGGGCGCATACAGCTCTTCCATTTTTAGCGACGTGAAGAACCCCAAAGTGCACCATTCCCAGATGATCGACTACCACGCATTCGGCATTTTTGCTGAACCCGTCGTTTTCCGCAATGGGCTATTTTCAATATCGCTCCCCGTAAGCCTCGGGTTTGGCGAGGTCAACTTTATGGACAAGGGCGATGAAGACGGTTTCAAAGCCGAGGACACGTTCTTCGTCTCTGACTTTTCGGCACAGTTCAACTTCCGCGTGACAAAGCTGCTCGAAGTTTCTGTAGGTGGCGGCTACAGGCTGTTTGCAGGCATCGAAGCCAACAACCTCAAGAACAAGGATTTCCGCACACCGTTCGGGGAACTGAGATTCACGTTTAAGGAATAGTCATTGGCCCTTGGTCAGTAGCCATTAGAAAAGCCCGGCAGCAAGCGAACTGCGCGGGCGATTTTTGATAGACGCAACAGATACACCTATGTCAAGGGGTTTAGTCTTGAATTAGTGCTGCATTCTGCGCTTCTGGATTTCTTCTTTCGGAAAACCAGAAATGGAGGCAATATCTTCATCGGTAAACTTAGGATTGGCGAGCATTGCATCGACCATTTCGAGTTTGGCCTCTGCTTTTCCCTCTTCCTTGCTTTCATGAAGGTCAAATTCGAAAGTCATATACTTGTTCCTTATGAGAGTGTCGGCTTTGTAAAAGGACACCTGATCGTTAATGGTTTCTGTTTCGCGTGAATCAGCATTTCTAGTCGCAAAATACTTCATATACGCTTTTACGACTGGATTTGTGAACTCCTCGTATTTATTAAAAATAATAAATCTTGCAAGGCGAGAGAAGTGACCAACTTGTTGGGCATTTCCGAGCCGCAGCGGATTTGGAGCGAAGCTCAAAAATTTTTGAAAGTGCGATCATTTAAAGTTACACTAAAATCTTCGCGTGCCCTGTTTTCGAAATGATAGACAGGGAATCCTCGCCCAAAGATGTCCACGGTACAAAGGAAAATGATGTATTGTTCCTTGAGGCTAGTGTAATATTCACCTTTAGAAAGGGCAACACCATCGCCTACGCTTTGGTAGTATCTGGCTCGCTGCGGAAGTTCCTTTGTATCGACCATCTGCATTTCCAAATCAAAAGAACGGATCGTTTCACCATTTTCATTCGTTTCACGAGCATAAACATCGTAGCGGACACCCTTATGTTCAGCATCGATGCTTAAAACAGCTTCAGGAATAGGGGTCTCCAGGTGATCGATTTTGACACCAAGCAAATGTTCGATAAATGGTTTTGCAATATGTTTATTGCTAAAAACGAGTCCGAACATAATTGGGTCGGTAATGTCAAGCTCGTCAAAAGACTTTATGTTCACAATCATACCTCCATTAGATTTAGAGGATATAATCTACAACAAAGATTTTTCGAAAAGTGAAACCTTGTAAATTTTGCAAACAACTGATTGCAAATTCGTTTATTTTGGTAACAACTGTTTGCAGAAGAAAGACTCTATACGAGTCTGAGCAAGAACGTTCAAATTATTTCAGAAGAAATCCTTTTCGTTAGCGATAATGCGGTCTAGATTTTTCAATGGGATTTTATATAAACCTTTGTAGGTTGCTGCGTAGAGCATACCGTCTATCACATCACCTCCATATATAAGTGATGTCGGAATATGCTTCCCATTGTTGATTTCGCCGACAATCTTTCTCCATCCTTTAGGAATATTACCATAGGGTTCTCCGTAATCACCCATATATACCTTAGGATAGGATCGATCACCAAAAGTGAATAAGTGCACTCCATCAGACACAAGTGCGTGTTTACCATGAATCGAATTGACACGAATTGTATAATCCAAAGTATCCTTATCAAAACCATCTAAGAAAAGACTGTCTATGGAAACCCAATCATTTTTTAGATCGTCCCATTCATATGCCAACAAGCTCCATTGATCGGCCATGATCAACTTGTTTTTATGAACAAGGATATCTTGAACAGGATTCGCAATATAAAGCTTTGTATATTGAACTTTTGGAGGAAACGGAAGCTGTCTCCATGTTCTTGATCCTGATTCAAGTTCAAAAACGCCATCTAGAGTTGCTGCATAAAAATTTCCATTCCACTCTACACCCTTATGAAATTGCAAGGGAATTTTTTTCGCAGTATAATCGTCGTAATGAATAGGAGGTGTTTCCAAATCTATCCATGAGTCACCATTCTGCAATCTCAGAATAGATTTGACTTCTTTTGTGACAGTATCTTTGAATCCTGCCAGGCAAACAATCAGGTTGTTTTCAAACTTGGCGATTCCATAGACCCCATATTCAATACCGTCAGAGAAATCGAGAACATTTATCTTTATCCACTCTTTACTATCCGGCAAATATTTCAACACATCACCCGTTGTTGTTCCAATATAGAATGCGGTTGAGTCCGAGTAAAGCGTATGTACAAAGCCCTTCGACGGCACTGAAAGAGTATCCCAGTGGGTTCCATTGACCTTTGACAAAAAAAGGCGTGGCGCATGCACAAGATATCCAGGTTTTCCTTCTGCGGGAATGCACCAAGCATCTTCAACCATAATCCAAGAACCCGAGTGTAACACCTTTTGCAAGCCACTTCCTCTTGTGTTGAGAGACTCCTCATCAGGAGTGAAAACAGAAACCCAGCCATCTTGCACAGTTTCTGCCGGCTCTGAAATCATGCCAGATTCTTTAGTACAGGCGACACAGATTATGGAAATAAACGCGAGACATAAAAAGTTTTTCATATTAGAACTTCCAATAAAATTTCTTTATTTTAAATATAGATCTTTCACACTCACAGACCTCTAAAAATTTGCTTTGGGTGACCATATTAATTATCTTTTAATCGATGCTTGATTACATTTCGATTCGCGGTTGCAGACTTCATAATTTAAAGAATGTCAACGCCCAGTTTCCGCTGGGGAAAATTACGGTTGTATGCGGACCATCGGGTTGCGGAAAATCGACACTCGTAATGGACACGCTCCACGGCGAAAGCAAGCGACGTTATCTCGAGACGCTCTCGCCTTTTGCAGCGGACTTGCTCGGTGGCAAGCGAAGCATTCCGCTTGACAGCGCAGAAGGACTCCCAGCAAGTTTAGCGATTGCCGCTACGCGTGGAGAAGCACCTGCAAAAGCATCTGCACTTTCGATTGCCGAATGCGACAATGCTTTGCGTACATTGTTTGCAACGTTTGCGAAGCCCGCCTGCCCGATTTGCGGCGCTCCGATGGTGAGCCAGAGCCGCGAAGAGATCATCCGCGAAATTGCGGGAATGCCAATAGGGACAAAACTACAGTTTTTGGCGAAAATCGAGTTAAATGGAAGTCGCACGACGCTCGACAAGCTATCGGCCGTGTTTTTGGCACAAGGTTTTACACGCGCGATTGCCGATGGCACCATGTATTCGCTTGCTGACCTGCTGCCCGGCGAAAAAGTCTTGACACCCAAGGAATTTTTCATCATCGTCGATAGAATCATCGTTCGTGAAAACACACGCACACGAATCGCAGAAGCCGTTGACGGGACGCTAAAGCTTACGCATTCCGCAATCACGCTTGACATTGCTGGCGAACGCAAGTTCTATAGTACAAAGCCGTGCTGCCCGAATGCAAACGATAAACAGCACCAAACAAGTGACGTACGAGAAACTATCGCAAGCCTAGATGCTCGCGCGTTCTCGCCCTACAACCGCTCAAGCGTCTGTGAATACTGCGAAGGCACGGGACTTTTGGAATCCTCAGAAAGCGACGAGAACGAAAACACGGAATGCCCTCATTGCCAAGGACTCCGCCTCAAGAAAACATACTTGAATGCCACTGTTGATGATGTCAGTTACAAGCAAATTCTCACAACGGAATTTGCAAAATTGCCAGAACTTTTGCACCAAATTTTTGACAATAAAGTCGGTCAAAATCTAAAGGCGACTTTCAATTCGCTCCTCGACCGCATTGAAGCTATCAACGATTTGGGAATCGGTTACCTTACGCCAGGACGCGCGGGGCAAACACTTTCGGGCGGTGAATTGCAAAGACTCAAGCTTGCAAGTCTCAGCACCGGGCATTTGAACGGCCTTTTGATAGCGCTTGACGAACCCGCCAGCGGTCTCCATGCTAGCGATGTCGCCGCACTTTGGAAAGTTCTCGAAAAAATCCGCAAGCGCGGTAACACGCTCGTGCTTATCGAACACAATCCGCAAATAATCAGCCGTGCGGACTACATCATCGAAATGGGTCCTGGCGCAGGCGAAAAGGGCGGCGAGATTTTGTTCCAAGGCGCTCGCGACGAAGTGCTTGAAAATCCAGGATCGCCCACGGGAATGTGGCTAAGAGAATTAGGTATCCGCTCTCCGGCGGCAATCCATAAAGACAAACAAAACGAAGCAATCCTCGTTGAAAACTTCGCGAAGTTTGACATGGCGCCAGTCAACGCAGCCTTCCCCATCAACAAGTTCAGCGTGATTACCGGCCAAAGCGGCAGCGGCAAATCGACACTCCTTTTCGAAAACATTGCCAAACGCGCCAAAGCCGAAGAATTCAAAAAACTCGGCATCGACGCTCTTTCGATTCTCACAACCGGAGATTTTCACGGGAGCAAACGCAGCACCGTCTTGAGCGCCATCGGGCTTGCCACACTGCTTCGCGACCTATTTGCCAAGCTCCCCGAAAGCAAAGTACGTGGCTACACCGCCTCCAAATTCAGCATGCATGCCCCCGGCGGTCGATGCGAAAACTGCAAAGGCGAAGGCGTCATTTACGATCCGCTCGGCTACGAAGAATCCGAATGCCCCGTTTGCCTCGGAAAGCGCTTCCGCGACGAGATCTTGGAAGTCCGATTCAAGTCGCTTTCCATCGCCGACATTTTGGACATGGAAATCGGCAGCGCATACAAGCTTTTCACGAACATGAAGCCGTTCGCCGAAAAGCTGAAACCGCTCGTAGACACAGGCCTTGACTATCTGAAACTCGGTCAAACGACAGCACACCTCTCCGGTGGCGAACGCGCTAGACTTCGCCTGTCCATTACGCTCGCACGCGCCAAAGCACCGAATACATTATTCCTCTTTGACGAACCCGCACGCGGACTCCATAAAAAGGATATTCAGCAGTTGCTCGGCCTCATTCACGGGCTTTGCAACGCAGGCCACACCGTCATTGCTATTGAACATGCACAAGACTTTGTGAACGCCGCGGATTACGTGGTAGAACTGAAGCGGAAATAAAAATATCTTTCTGTAATTCAAAAATTATATTTTAGATGTACCGCACAGGACGTTGCAAGGAGGATGCATGAACATTCGCAAGTACTGGAAAAGGATTTTGTTTTCGGCCACAACTCTATTTTGGGCTAGTTGCGGCGGAGACAGCGAAAATTCACCATTCATTCCATACAACAACGGAAACGAAACGCCATCCAGCAGCTCCGCCGAGAATACAACAAGCAGTTCTGTAAACAACCTTGCAAGCAGTGCAGAAATTCAGGAAAGCAGCTCAAGCGAAACACCATTGAGCAGTTCCCAAACTCTTTCCAGTAGTTCTATCGCGCAATCTTCCAGCAGTTTCAACGTAACACCTACACACAAACTCGCAAGCGACACAACGGTAAAGTGTTATGGAGAACAAATGGGATACCACAAACCCGATTGTTTTTTACCTGGGAACAACTCTTATAAAAATAAATCGACCATCGTATCCGATCTTAAAGACCTCTTGGAAAACAACAAGACAAGAACCCTAGAAGAACTCAACGCCCTTGAAGATTCATTAGAAGCAATACATGAATTTGAAGATGCTCCCGTTTACGGCGTTTCTTATTGCGTCAGATACACATGGTTGATCCCCTACCATTGCTCAGATGGAAACCAATACTCCGTACACATACCCGATGACAATCCTACAATTGTGGAACACAATACTCTCCCTGCAGACGAATACATGCAAGAAGACAACACCATATATTCATGGAAAGAATACAAAGAAAAATTTCTCAGTTCTAGCAGTGAATCGTCCAGTAGTTCAACCGTTCCTTCACCCCTCTGCACAAAGAACAATTTTGCCAACATTTTTGATATACAAAAGACTTTCAATAAAAAAAGAACAGACCTTACAGATAGCACCATAAGCACCTTAAGTGAAGAAGAGCTTAAAGCGAAAAAGAACTGTCTAAACAAAATCTGGCCATTGGAACTACGCAGTTCTATCGCCACCAAACAAATTTGCGACGGTGACACAATAGTGAATCCGCGTTATCAGGCAAAGCTCGACTCCAACACAGAGTATATACAAAAGCAAATTGACGAATGTATGAAAGAGGAATAGCACATGAAAAAGATCGCTCTCTCGATTTTAGCATTCGCAGCATTTTGCACAGCATACGCAGCACCGCTCTTTATCGGCTATTACCCGGATTGGGGCAAATGGCACAAGCCCGCCTACACTGTAGATAAAGTTCCCTACGAAAAGTTGACGCATGTGCTTTGGAGTTTCATCACGCCGAATACGGATGGAACGTTGCATGGCGATGCCGCAGACGATCCAAGCGCACTCGATTCCATGGTGACGCTCGCCCACGCCGCAGGCACAAAGGTCATCGTCTCGCTTGGCGGTGGCGGACAAAGCGAAAACTTTGTACCCGTTGCATCGAACGATGCTCTGCGAGGCAAGTTCATCTCGAACCTAGTGCAATTCGTAGCCGACCACAATCTCGACGGTCTCGACATGGACTGGGAATGGGAATACAGCCCCGTGCCCGAAGCAGACACTATCGCTTACAACAAACTCTTAACAGAACTCCGCGAAGCACTCCCCAAAGACAAAAGCCTCTCGGCAGCTCTCCCCTGCTCGCGTTATTACGGCAAATGGTTCACGCCCGAAGTTCTCATCAAAAATCTAGACTGGTTCGGGTTCATGACCTATGACATGACCGGCGACTGGGATGAAAAAGCGATGTTCGATTCGCCACTCTACCCGCATGAAGGTTACACCACTTGGTCTTGGCAAGAAACGTTTGAATATTGGAGCAAGCGCGGTGTCCCCGCAGAAAAAATGGTCTTCGGCATTCCATCCTTCGGTTTTGAATTTCAGGGTGCCACAGGTCCCGGCACAGATTTTACCAAAGGTTCCGCCAAGCAAGTACCGTATAAGGATATTGTTACAAACGCAGAATGGAAATTCCATTTCGACAGCGTTTCTGTAGAGCCTTACGCCGTATCCGAAAACAGCTACACCACTTACGAAGACCCGCACTCTGCCGCCATCAAAACACGCTGGGTTAAAGAGAACGGCTACGCCGGTATCATGGTTTGGGAAGTTTCGCACGACTACATCGAAGGCGTCGGTAATCCGATTCTCGACAGTATCGCGATCGTGCTACAGGGCGGTTCTACAAGTATCGCACCGCACAGGACTCATTCCACCATTCGAATGCAAAAAACGCAAATCAAGCACGTCGATGCCCTTGGCAAAGCAGCCAACGACGCCCGAATCATGAAAACACGCTTCCGCATTGAAAAGCCGTAAAAAGAGAAATCCATCCCCTTGCCAAGGATTTTCTCTTTTGTTATAATTTGATAACGGTTATCAAATTTCGAGAATAGCATGGGAAAAACGAATTATAAAACTAGGCAGCAGGATTTACTCCTTTCCTGCTTTAAAGCGCTGCAAAATCGCCATTTTACAGCAGAAGACGTTCATGCCTATTTTTTGGAGCAGAACATTTCCATTGGAATCGCCACAATCTACAGGCAAATTGAAAAGTTTGTGGCGCAAGGCGTTGTCCAGAAGTATTTTCTGGGCGAACAGAACGCCGCATGTTTTGAATACCTTGGCGAAGACTGCCACAAAGATGTTTCCCATTTTCACTTGAAGTGCGAAAAATGCGGCACGCTCATCCATCTAGAATGCCACAATCTTGAAAAGCTCGGTTCGCACCTGATGGCCGAACACGGTTTTACGCTAGACCCTTTCCGCACAGTTTTTTACGGACTCTGCAAAAATTGTAGCCACGCCGCCAACAGCATTTAACATTATTCGCTCACACATGGATTTTCATAGCACAAGGATATAGAAGCGAATAAGCACACTTCTGCATCACTTGGCACCTACGTACGTCATTCTCGCGAAGGCGAGAATCTATAAAATTTTTACACAAACAAAGGATTCTTATGAAAAAGAATAAGAAACCGGTGATCCTCATCACTGGGTATTTGGGCTCGGGCAAAACGACCCTTTTGAACAACCTTCTCAAGCAAGAGAAACGAAAAGTAGCCCTCATCGTCAACGATATGGGAAGCATCAATGTCGATGCAGAAATTCTCAAGAAGAACGGCTCGAACGTCACCGAATGCCCGATGTTCGAACTGCAAAACGGCTGCATCTGCTGTACGCTGCGCGACGAATTCATCCAGCAAATTGAAAAAATTTCCAACCTCAGTTCCGTTGAAGTCGTATTTGTCGAAGCCTCCGGCATTAGCGATCCCGGAGCCGTTAGCGCGAGCTTCCTCGCTTACGAAGAAGACAATCCGAACACGAATGTTTACTTGACGTCTATCGTCACGGTTGTCGACGCCGACAGAATCTACCGCGAATTCCTTAGCGATTTGAAGCAGAGAAAAGAAGCCAAAGACAGTCTTGCCGAAAAATACGACCTTTCGCAAGAAGAAATTTCGACGCTCATCGTGGATCAGATCGAGTTCTGCAACTTCATCATTTTGAACAAGTGCGACTTGCTCAGCGCAGACCAACTCAAGGAAGTCGAATCCATCGTGCGCGATTTCCAGCCGCGCGCCCCGATCATCCATTCAGTCAACGGCGACATCGACATCGAAAAAATCATGACGACAAAGCCGTTCAACTACGACCAAATCGATTCCTCTTCGGCAATCCAGAAGGCTACGGCAACTCTTACACAGTCAAAGCGCAAAACAGAAGGTTGCGTAGACGAGTACGGAATTTCGTCCTTCATTTTCGAAGCGAGAAAGCCGTTCAACAGAGACCGCTTTATGGAATTTGTCAACAATCGTTACCCGTCGCAGCTCATCCGTTCCAAGGGTTACATCTGGTTCTCGGACGCAAGCAATGACGTACAACTGTTTGAACAGGCCGGCAGAAACTCTTCCGTGATGCCCGTTTCGTACTGGATTGACGCATTACGCGAAGACCAAAAGCAAGCGTTCCTCGCCAACAATCCCGAAGTTCAGGAGAATTGGGACTCTCGATTTGGTGATCGCGAAAATCAAGTCGTATTCATCGGAAAGGGTTACAACAAGGACGATATCATGCTCGAACTTGAAAAGTGCCTTGACGAAAGAGCGTTCGCATAACGCGTCAAAAGTTCAGATTTGTGATATAAAAAGCGCGGCCTCTCCAATTCGGAGAGGCTTGTCTTGTAAAGGTCATCGCTTAATAAAATTCTTCAAAGGCCTTTGCGTTGGCGTAAAGGTCTTTTCCTTTCCAGTCAAAGAGCCCGGCGCCCCACGCACCGCCAATTGTCGGTTCCCAGAAGAACGTTCCAATCCAGCGATTCATGCCACTAATTATTTCGCGGGTCTTTTTGCGAGAGCCATCGAATTTATAATGGTTATCGGAATCGCCACCATTGTATTCGGCCACAATAAATTCAAGCTTTGAATACTTGGACGTCAAGGAATTGAATAAGCTTTTCCAATTGTCCGGAGTACCGTCGCCGTAAGCGGTATAAGCCGAGAAGCCCATCACGTCTGCGGGAATTTTATACTCGTCGAAAACAACGCCCATCCACCAATTGACTGTTGATGCTTGGCGGATGCGTTCGATGTGAAGTACTGTTTTTGTTGTCGGAGAAACTTCTTTGACGGCCTTGATACCGGCGTTGAAATACTTGGCCGCATTCGCCTTGCCCGCCGCGGTTCCCATGTCGCCATTGACTGAAGTGGCCGCCTTATCAACACCATTTCCCCAGCAGTCCGTTTTGCTGTTCGGCTTGTGGATCAATATGCCCGGAGTCGTTTCGTTGCCAACCTGCACCATGTCCGGCGTTGCACCGGCATTCTTAAGAGCAATCATCAAGTCCTTCGTGTAAGCGTAAACGGAATCCGCCATCGCATTAGCGTTATTCACGCCGCGCCAGCGTTCAGGAATAATTTGCTTGCCCGGATCCGCCCAGACATCGCTGTAATGGATATCCACGAGGAGCCCCATGCCTGCAGCCTTGACTTTTTTCGCATAAGCCACAACATGTTCCTTGTCGCCATAAGCTTCGGCATCATGGCCGCACCCGCTTGCCGCATAGCCGTACTTAGCCTTGGGCGATACAAACGTGCGCAAACGAATCGAGTTGAATCCGTGATTTTTCAAAATCGTGAAGATATCGCTTTCTTTACCATCGACATCGTAAAATTTTGTGTTACTTCGTTCGTATTCCTGAACTTCGGAAATATCAGCGCCGTTGTAAAAATCAATTTTTATGGGTTGAGCAGAAGAAGATGATTCCGGATTAGATCCAGAATGACGAGAAGAAGAAGATTTCGTCGAGGAAGACGATTCGACAGGCTCAACGGCCTTAGAACTACTGGATCCTATCGCTTCGCTCCAGGATGACGATGAGGATGAGATAGTTGCCGAGGATGAAGAACTTGAAACAGAAATATTGGCGGATGAACTATTTGCAAATGATGACGAAGAAGACGTTTCGACAGGCTCAACGACCTTACTGCTACTAGACCCGATTGATGAGTTTGCCGAATCATCGACGTTGCTCAGGGTGACACTGCTTGATAATGAGGACGAAGAACTTTGTTCAACACCAAAAGATTGAGAATTTGCCAAAGGAGACGAAATCGGATCGTCACCACAACCCTGCGAAAAAATCGCAAACGAAACACACACTAAACCTAAAACAAGGCTTTTTTCAAAATTCATATTATACACTCAACCCTTAATCCGCCACAAGCGTCATTCCTCTTCGAGGCTTGACTTAATTGCCTCGGATATAGAAATATGCAAGCATGTTTCTACACCTCTCGGCTCATTCGTCATTCTGAGCCATTTTTATGGCGAAGAATCCAGTTACAAAAGCCCTGGATCCTTCCCCTATCATGCTACACATTCCAGGGTCAGGATGACGTTCTACAAACACGTCCACTCTAAAAATACATCTTATTTGCCGTTCTTCAAAATTTTAAATTGTAAAATCAACATTTAAAATTTAAATTTCACGTATGCTCAACGCGGAACTTCTTACATCGGCAAAAGTCCAAGATTTCATCGAACTCGCGACCAAGAAAAAAATGGACGCGTTGCAAGTTTCGACGCATTTGGCCAAGGAATTCAGCAACGAAGACCGCGCCGCGATTATGGACTACATGGCACTCGTCCCCAAATTTAGGGACAAGTTCTTTGCTGAAAATTCCATAAAATCCGCGAAAAAAGCGCCAGCATCATTCTTGCTTTGCGACAAGCTCGCTTTGGAACAGAGTACCGCCCAAGATATCGGCCATTGGAAATCGACACTTTGGGAACGCGCCCGCCAAGCGAATAAGAACATCAACAGCGAAACCGCTCCTACCGTTCACGACTTGTGCTGCGGTATGGGAGGCGATTCCTTCTACTTGCCCAAAGACTTTTTGACCATCGGCGTGGACCTCGACGAAAACCGCCTTGAAATGTACCGCTACAACAGCAAGGTCATGCGAGATTCGGACGACCACACCATCCTCGCCGATGTCCGCGAAATCGCCAAGCAAAACGATTCCGAAAGTGTAACACTCGCTCTGCCCAAAGCGGACTACTTCACGATTGACCCCGCCCGCCGAGCCATCGAAGGCGAAAACCAGCGCGACCTGCGCAATCTCACGCCCACATTCGAAGAAGTAATCGAAATTTCGAAGCACTACAAAGGCGGCATGGCAAAAATACCGCCCGGCTACCCCATCAGCGAAATTCCCCGTGGCACGGAAATTTTGTACATCGGTTCCCGCACAGACTGCCGCGAATGCTTGGTGCTGTTCGGCGAACTCGCCCAAAGCCCAGATCATGTGCGCGCCGTGATGGTCGACAAAACCGGCAACGCCATCGCCGAATGGAGCGAGATTCGCGACGAAAAACGCGAAGCCCGCAACGAAAGCGAACAGTCGCAATACGACCACAATTACGAACTCGAAGGGCGCGACCGCGTCTACACCACCGCAAGCAGCGAATCCGACTTACCGCTCGGAAGCGTTTCCAAGTTCATTTCGGAACCTTCGCCCGTATTGCTCCGCAGCCACCTCTTTGGCGTTGTCGCGCTCGCCCACGACGAATCGACGCACCTGATTTCGCCGGGCATCGCCTACACGACTAGCGAAAAGCCGCTCCCCTCGCCCGGTTTTGCCAACTTCGAAGTTCTCGATTCCGCTGAAATTTCGACCGGAGCCGTCCGCGCCATGCTCAAGGCTCACGATGTCGGAAAACTCACGCTCAAGCTGCGAGGCGTCAAAGTCGATCCGGACCAAGAAATCAAGCGTCTCAAGCCCAAGGGCAAGAACAGCGCCATCCTTTTCTACACGCGCCTCAACGGCGAGAAAGTAGCGATTTTGACTTTAAAGACGAAAGAACGCTCGCCCAGCTCGCTATAGACGAATGACGAAAGGAAAAAACTCTAACATCAATCTTTTATTATCTTTCGTCTATCGTCTTTCTTCTATCGTCTAAAAAATTATGTCCGTCAAACTCGAAGAATCTTGGCTAAAACTGCTCGCCGACCAGTTCGAACAACCTTACTTTAAGCAAATCAAGGCAAAACTTTTGCAGGAACATGCGGAACACCATGTGGTGTACCCTCCCGGACCGCAGATTTTTGCAGCACTCGACTTTTGCCCCGTCGATAAAGTCAAGGCAGTCATCATCGGACAAGACCCATACCACAATCCAGGCCAAGCCCACGGACTTTGCTTTTCAGTACCGTTAGGAATCGAGCCGCCGCCATCCCTCGTGAACATTTTCCAGGAACTCCATGACGATCTCGGCATCACACCGCCGCCCCACGGCAACCTGGAAAGTTGGGCGCATCAAGGAATTTTACTTTTAAACGCCTCGCTCACGGTGCGCGCCCACATGGCAGCAAGTCACGCCGGCATTGGTTGGCAACAGTTCACGGACACGATCATCCAAAGACTTTCGCAAGTCCGCGAAAACCTCGTCTTTTTGCTTTGGGGCAGCTTCGCCATCAAAAAGCAGGTGCTCATCGCCCCGAACCGCGGACACCTCATCCTGACCGCCCCGCACCCGAGCCCGCTCTCGGCATACCGCGGATTTTTCGGATGCAAGCACTTCAGCAAGGCAAATAACTATCTTATCAGCAAGGGGCTCGAACCCATCGACTGGAGCATTAAATAAAGTAGGAAGCAGGCTGTAGGCTGTAGGAAGTGATTAGTGGTTAGTAAACAGTGGTTGGTGGTTTGGTTCGGTAGTCTCGCCGACCTTGTGTCATCCTGAGCGAAGTGTAACGGAGTCGAAGGATCCAGTGAATTTAGACGAGTAAATAAAAAATATAGAAGGGAGAATATATATGTCCAAAACGCAAACGCACAACGATAACATCGACAAAGAAGTCAACAGAAATAAGGTCATCGTAAGAACAAGCGTTGTCGGGATAGTCACTAACGTCATTCTCGCGAGCGTCAAGGCAATCATCGGCCTTATGGCAAACTCCATCGCCGTTGTTCTCGATGCCGTGAACAACCTCTCGGATGCACTATCGTCCATCATTACAATTGTCGGCAACAAGCTCTCGCGAAAATTGCCCAACGAAAAGCACCCGCTCGGTTATGGCCGCATTGAATACCTGACCGCCATGGTCATCGCCTCTATCGTGATTTACGCGGGCATCACCTCTTGCGTGGAATCCGTCAAGAAAATCATCCACCCCGAAGAAGCCGACTACTCCACCGTTTCACTCGTCATCATCGCCATCGCTGTTGTCGTTAAGGTCATCCTCGGGCGTTACGTAAAATCGCAAGGCGAACGCGTGGATTCCGGTTCGCTCATCGCCTCCGGCTCCGACGCTCTCTTTGACGCCATCCTCTCCCTTTCCGTTCTCGCCTCAGCTCTCATCTTCATTTTCACGGGACTCTCGCTCGAAGCTTACGTTGGCGTTCTTATTTCCATCTTCATCGTCAAAGCAGGCTTTGAAATGTTGAAGGACACCGTCAGCGACTTGCTCGGCAAGCAAAGCGACAAGGAACTGACCAAGCAAATCAAGACACTCATCCGCAACGAAGAAGGCATCCACGGCGCATACGACCTCGTCATCAACGATTACGGCCCCGAAAAGAAACTCGCCTCCGTACATGTGGAACTCCCCGACACCATGACCGTTGCCGACCTGGATTCACTCACACGCAGGATCGAAAAGAAAGTCTACCGCGAAACAGGCGTCATCCTCACCGCCATCGGCGTCTACTCTTACAACACCAAGAACGACGAAGCCGCAAAAATCCGCGACACAATTTCAAATAAAGTCAAATCTCACAATTGGGCTCTCCAGATGCATGGTTTTTACGTGGACATCGAAGCCAAAGAAATGCGCTTTGACGTGGTCATCAAATTCGGTGCAAACGCCCAAGAAGCATTGCAAACCATCCAAGGCGAAATCCAAGAAATGTACCCCGGCTACAGCATTCAAATATCGCCTGATATCGACCTGGGATAAAGTAATTTACACTCCGTAATTTACTCTCCGCGACGCAGTTTCTCATCCTGTTCGCGGAGCTTTTTGTATTCAGGGCTTTCAAGCGGGAGTAATGATTCGTCTACATTCAATGGGTCATACGCCGAAGTATTTTTCGGATAATTCAGGACTGTAAAAGAACGAACACGGCCCGTTGCAGGCAACGTAATTTCATAAAAAGGGCCTTTAAAGAATATATCATTTTCCCATTTTTCAAAATCACCTTCGAACATACATTTTTTCACGTCTGTCTCAGCGCAAATCATTCTGTGATTTGAATACTCTCCAGAAACAATTTGAATGCTATCGCCACCATAAAGAACATGGAAAACAGAATCCTTTAAAATCCACTTATTGGAGTACGTCAAAAAGCGACTCATCAGTACATCTGTAAAATCAATAGAATTAACAGGGGCTTTAGGCTGTTCAAAACATTCTATCGTCAGTTTTCCGCTAGAATCATCCTTAAACACACGACCCACCACAAAATCCATATACGCTCCAAAAATACCTCGACAAGCCTTCACGATCGTGGTATCATTGAGTTCAACAGACTTGTTCCATTTCTTTGAAATGCCGTATCCCGTCGAACGGATCAGTCCCCATTCTTCGAAATAGTCCGTCTTTATAACATCGGCATGGTAGTATCTTCCGAAATAATCTGCATAATAATCGCCTTGAGTCTGAACAAAGCAAGAATTCAAAAGTATCGCAAAAAAAATCAAACAAATTACTCTCATTTGCACTCCGAGAACGCAATCTTTTTATTCAGTTTATCCATAACTTTAAACACATCCGCGTACACGGCAAAACGTTCTCCCAATTTTTCCCAAACGTCGTCATATTTGACATAATAAAAGTTAAGACGTTTTCCACCGCGTTGCGAGAAGCCCATTACCACATGTCCAGCATTTCGATTATACGATTGTCTAGGTTTCACATACAAATGTTCATTTATATGCAAAGAGTCCAAATCAGCAACAAGAGGGTCTTCTGACGAAATCTCGGTTTTACATTTTTCTATAGATATTTTCTGTTTCAGCAATTGATTCCGCTTTTCCATGAACTTTTCAGGATGGAGCCAAGGAAGCATTCGAGTTTCGGGCAACTGATAAACAGTCATACTTTCACGGCGCTCATCATTCAGAACATACAATCGCTGAACGCCTAAATATTCGTAAAAGACAAACAGGCCATCTTTATCAAACAAGGAATCACCAAACACAGCCGAAAAATCTTTTTTTCGATATTCATTCGGAGCATTCATATTCTTTAATGAATAAAACGAAAAGACAAGGCTATCATTGTACGCCAAAACAGACGAACCAGCAAGCAACAAATAAATTATCAGAAGTTTCATAACGCAGGACAATCCTTTTCAGTCAAAACATGCGACCAATTTTTCTTTTTGTATTTTTCGGCTGAAAATTTTTGAGGATCCAGAACTAGATTCCGCCAATCACATTTATCATCAAACGGTTCTACAAGTTCCTTAACAAGAGAGTCAATAGCACGCCATTCGCGAACAACAGGATCCACGTCAAAGGAATCGTCTAAACAGGTTGGGCTATCAAACTCTTTCACCAGTACACTTCCATCATCCTTTACAAAAATAATTGTTACATAAACTTTATCTTTGCAATCACAATAATTTTTTATGTTTTCATATTTTTCCCTCACAAAAGATGCTAATTGGTTATACACATCTTTATTGGATAATTTTTTTTCATAAAGGCATGTCTTTAAAAAATAGTCCATATTCGCTTTTACATGTCTGTCAATACAAGGCGTAAAACGTTCTATTTCAGACCGAGCTAAATTAGGTTCCTTGTAAATTTGAATTTTATCAGATTCTTTCGGTATATAAGCATTTACAGCTACATGACCACCAACATCTATATATATCCCTGGCAGCATCCTTTCTAAAAAAGGAACTTCCGTATAGGCTCTTGAATAGTTTATTTTCCCATTGGAAAAAATGCCAGAATCTTCTGGTTTTATCGAATTCAATTTATCGACGAACAAGTCGCACGCATTCCCCGCAAAAGTCGGCAAAGCAAGTAATAGTGCACATATCAAAAATTTCATATTCATAAGCGTAAACCTAATATAAGATATTTCGCAAAGAGGGTTAACAAATCTAGCCTTTAAGGTCCCTGAAAAGGCGTTTTACCCCGCATAGACATCGAATAACCGAAATCAGATCAAGCAAGCGCATTTTTATAGATTTAAAAAGCGTTTTTTGCATTTTTATGCTACCAAAATGAAGTTTTTACCGCGTTTAGTAGCATATTTTTTACTTTGTACTATAAAAAGTTCATTCAGTAAGCTTGTTTTGTGCCACCAAATTTAACATTTTCGTCCATTTGGCAGCAAAACAATTTTGAACAAACTCACAATTATCGAATTTTAATTAAATTTGTCTACAATTTATGCTACCAAACGTTTTATTTTCAAGCATTTGGTAGCAGATTTTCGCATTTTTCTCTGTAGCCGTCTCTCATCGCCCCCCTGCAGCAGCCCCACATTGCCCAATAACGCACAAGACTCCAAAAGCAACGACCACCAACCAACGACAATAGCCCATTGACTAGCGATCAACCACTACCCACCAACAGCCAAGACCAACAATCATAGACCATTGACTATCGACCAATGACTATTGACCACTATTTTTCTATATTCGTGCCCATGACTCACAAGAATTCATTGGCACGTTTCGTCCTTTTCATCTTTGTCGGCCTGATTTTAGGCGGCATCATGAGCGAAGCTCTCGGAGCTTTGTTTGGCGAACTCGGAGTCCTCTTGAACGCAGGCGGTTACGATAATAGCGTTCACAAGGTTTTTACAACAGCTGCAGAATACAGCTTTGGTTTCCCGGACAACGGGGGACCGATCGTTATTGATTTATACCTGATCAAATTCGCATTCGGTTTCGGCTTTAAAGTGAACCTTTTGAGTGCATTTGGTTTGGGCATCGCTCTTTACATTATGAAATGGTCCGGAGAAAGATAATGCAGACTATTCAGGAACTTCAGGCTCAACTTGCTAACGGCAGCACTACTGCCGAAAAGCTCGCACAGGCCTCCCTTGAAAAAATTGAATCGACTAAGAATTTAAACGCCTATATTTCGGTGCTTAACGAACGTGCACTCGAACGTGCCAAGGAAAGCGACAAGCGTCGCGCCGAAGGCAAGTCTTTGGGCGCTCTCGATGGTATTCCGGTTGCCGTGAAGGACAACATGTGCTTGACCGGCACTCGCACTACGGCCGCCTCCAAGATTCTCGACAACTTCGTTGCCCCCTACACCGCAACGGCACTCGAAAAGCTCGAAGCTACTGGCGCCATCATCGTCGGCAAGACGAACATGGACGAATTCGCCATGGGTTCCAGCAACGAAACATCTTACTACGGTCCGGTCAAGAATCCGCTGGACGAATCCCGCGTTCCGGGCGGTTCCTCGGGCGGTTCTGCAGTCGCCGTCGCCTCTGGCACGGTTCCCTGCGCCCTCGGTTCTGACACGGGTGGATCCATCCGCCAGCCGGCAGCCTGCACGGGCGTTGTCGGTCTGAAGCCAACTTACGGCCGCGTTTCCCGTTACGGTCTCCTCGCCTATGCTAGCTCTCTCGACCAGATCGGTCCGTTCGGTTCGACCGTTCGCGATTGCGCTACGCTTCTCGGTGCAATTTGCGGCATTGACCCGCACGACAACACCACGAGCACACGCCCGACAGAAGACTTTACCGCAAAGCTCGGCACGGGCGTGAAGGGCAAGGTCATCGGCGTTCCGAAGGAATACTTTGGCGAAGGTCTCGACGCAGAATGCAAGGCTGCCATCGAAAACATGCTTAAGAAGATGGAAGCCGAAGGCGCCACGATCAAGGAAGTGAGCCTCCCGCACATCAGCTACGCTGTGTCCAGCTACTACATCATTGCAACGGCAGAAGCAAGCTCCAACCTCAGCCGCTACGACGGCGTGCGTTACGGCTACCGCAGCGCCGAAGCTCGTAAGCTCTTCGACCTTTACGCCAAGTCCCGCAGCGAAGGTTTCGGCAAGGAAGTGCAGCGCCGCATCCTCCTCGGAAGCTACGTTCTCTCCGCCGGTTTCTATGACGCTTACTATGTGCAGGCACAGAAGGTCCGCCGCCTCATTACGGACGACTTCACCGAAGCATTCAAGACTTGCGACGTGATTGCAAGCC
>JAEEGJ010010564.1_pt1 | contig 23956 bp, 22 predicted proteins | sample 8958761 | NCBI WGS metagenome assembly JAEEGJ01 (sample SAMN16246546, study PRJNA631951) | gut metagenome | biome: gut microbiome; feature: rumen; material: RS-attached | host: Bos | place: Iran: Karaj | collected 2018-10 | reverse complement strand
GTGTGGGCACCGCGGTGGATGTTCGAATTATAGTGCTTGTAGTAATCCGAAATCTTGTCGATGACCTGAATGGGCTTCTGCGTCGTGGCACCGTTGTCGAGCCAAACGAGGTCGTGGCCGTTTACCTTCTGGTGGAGTACAGGAAAGTCCTTCTTGATCTCCTCCGAGTTCAGCGTATCCACCTCCTCGTAGTGCAGGCTGCGAAGCTTCTCGGTCTCAGGAATGCCGATGCCGAAGCCGTTGTCCTGCGGCACTGCCTTCACCGAACCGCGCGAATCGTCAGCGTCGCCAAAGTACGGCAGGTCGGCATAGCCGCTTCCGCCACCTAGCAGTTGCTTGAAGCCCGCCTCCAGCTCCGTGAGGTTGAGAGCCTCGTCAGGGAATACACTCTGACGAGCCTCCACTGCCTCCGCGGGGCAGTATTTATGGGCGACTTCTCGAAGCAACGCAAAGCCAGGATCCTCGATGCCGTAACCGTTAATATTCTGGATATCTACCATTATTTCTCTACTTTATTTCGATGCTGATAGTCGTGATAGTAGCCTACCTCCACGTTTTCGAGTACTGCGATGGCGTCGTCGGTGAGGGCGGCTAATGAGAAGTATTTCGTGAGCAGGTACGAAGCCACCCCGAACTTGTCGAGACCCATCAGTCGGGCTGACAGCGACGGAGCAATCTCGCCAGGGATGCCGCTCTGATGCAAGCCAATCACGCCTTGGTTCTGCTCACCGGTACGCACGAGGATGATCTTCGTCGTGCCTACGCCGCGGCCAGTCAGATACTGACCTTCTACCTCCACCTTGTCAGAAGGAATCAGGGGCACACCGCGCCACAGGATGACCTTCGTGCCGAAGAGATCGGTAGTCACAGGAGGCACGCCGCGCCAAGTACATTCGCGTTCGAAGGCAGCGATGGCACGCGGATGAGCCACGAAGAATGCAGGCTCCTTCCATACCAACGACAACAGTTCGTCGAGGTCGTCGGGTGTCGGCGCACCGTAGCGCGTGGTGATGCGGTAGGCGGGGTTCACGGCAGCCAGCAGACCGAACTTCTTGTTATTGATGAGTTCCCACTCCTGACGCTCCTTGATGCTCTCAATCGACAGGCGCAACTGCTCCTCCAACTGGTTGTAGGGGTTGTTATAGAGGTCGCTGACGCGGGTGTGTACTCGGACTACCGTCTGCAGCGTGTTCAGCGAGTACTCCGTGGGATTCTCCTCGTAGTCGATGTAGGTCTCGGGGATGATGTTATCCTCCTCGTGACCGCTCACCAGGTCGATGTGTTTCTCGCCGTTGTCGTTTACCGATGCCTTCAGGCGCAACTGCTTGTCAACGGCCTTGTTGAAGGTCTCGCGGAAGTCGGGCACCTCCTTGATGAACTTGATGAGCTCCTTCAGTTTCAGGCCGAGGAACACGGTGGGTGTAATAGCTCTGACGCTCACGGTCGACTCCTGCTCGTCCAGCAGGTCGGCCTCGCCAAAGTACTCACCATCACCCAGCAGGGCTATCCGCAAGTCTTCGCCATGCGGTCCCTTGCTGATGACCTCAGCCTGACCGCTGGCCACGATGAAGAAGCGCTGTTTGTCCTTGCCCTCCTCCACGAAGAGCTTATCCACATCCACCTCTTTTGCCTCGAACGAATTGACCAGACGGTTCAGTATCTCGTCGTCGAACTCAGAGAACAGAGGGATGGCCTTCAGGTTCTTCGCCGTAAACGATGGCTGTCCATTGACATACGTGATGGGCAGGCGGTCATTTTTACGGAGTTCCACCTTCGTGCGGTTTACGCGGAACGTGCCGCCGCTGACCTGCACCCAGGGGAGCAACTTCAAAAGCAAACGAGGAGTGATCGAGCCCATCTGCGGGGCGGTCTTGGTAGTGGTCGCCAGTCTTCTGGCGGTAGCAGTGGTCACACTGCGCTGAAGATTTGATTCTGCCATTTTTTTACGTATTAATTAATTTGTGAATAATTCGTGTTGAATTCGTGGCCATTCGTGTTTTTTCTTTTTAAACATGAATTATCGTGAATTGACCACGAATTGACCATTAATTTATTTCTTTATCACGACTTTGTGTGTCGTTCCTTCAACGTGTTCTACGCTGAGAACGTTATATCCCTGTTCCCTCGCATTGCGGGGAACATTGTCGAGAGGCTCGCCTTCTGCGAGTAGCACTTCCAGGATGTCACCCTCGTTGAGTTTCGAGAGTTCAATCTTCGTCTTCACGAAGGTCATCGGGCAATGCTCCTTCGTAATGTCTAAAACATGGAGCCTACCCCCATCCCCTTCCGAGGGAAGGGGGGATTGGTTACTTTTGTTGTTGAATATTCCCATAGCCGAAATTGATTATTGTTGTTTATCTGTCTTTAAACATCCCTCCCTTTGGGAGGGTTTGGGTGGGCTTTAAATGAACAACGTTTGTCCACCTTCGCTGAGGTTCAGGAACGAAGCCACACCGAGCACATCCTTCACTTCAGGAATAAAGTCCTCCTTCTTCAGTCCCAGCACGTGCATCGCCATCTCGCAGGCGTACATATTAATACCTAATGCCTTTGCTGCCTCTACCAGTTCCTCCAGTGTCGCCACGTTGTTCTTGCGCATCAGATAACGGAAGATCTTAGGACCAGCGCCAAGGAAGTTAAAGCGGCTCGTGGGTGTCACCTTCAGGCCACCCATCATGAATCCGAAGATCTTGGTAAGCCAGTTGCCGCCAGTAAAGCTTCTGCCTTGCTTCTGCTTGATGGCATCGAGCCCCCAAAACGTGAAGAAGATGTTCACCTCATACCCTACTGCTGCCGCGCCCGTACCTAATGTAAATACTGCCGTCAACTTGTCGAAATCGCCACTGAAGGCGATGATGCTCAGTTTCTTGTTTTCTGCCATAATTTTGTCGGTTATGTTTCTGGGTGCAAAGGTACGGGGTTTTCACGACGTGGACAATCGCCCGTTTATGGCATTTTGCATACCTATGATGTGGTATGCGATTTACCATCCGTGTGGGATTGTAGTATCCACCAAATCGCCGTACCTTTGCACCCAGATTTCAATATCATTTTTAAACCGACAAAAATATGGCAAAGATTTATGTAAATGGAGATGCGCAGGAAGTGAGCCTGCCGCTCAATGTGAGTGAACTGATTAAGCGGAGTGACGTACAGCAGCCGGATATGGTCAGCGTGCAGGTGAACGAGGAGTTTGCCGAGCGCGAGGACTGGGAACAGATCCAACTGAAAGAAGGTGACAAGGTGGATTTCTTATACTTCATGGGAGGAGGAGCACGATGATTGACTTTACAGAAGAACAGATACAACGATACTCACGGCATATCCTGTTGCAGGATGTGGGCGTTGAGGTACAAAAGAAGATAATGAACGCACGCGTGCTCGTGGTAGGTGCCGGTGGACTGGGGGCTCCCGTGAGCCTCTATCTGGCGGCAGCCGGCATCGGACGCATCGGTATTGTGGATGCGGATGTGGTTGATTTGAGCAATCTGCAGCGTCAGGTCATCCACTTCACAAAAGACGTGGGTGTGCCGAAGGTAAAGAGCGCTGAGGAGAAGATCAAGGCCATCAATCCCGATGTGCAGGTGGATACCTACTACGAGTTTCTCGACTCGTCGAACGCGCTGGATATCATCAAGGAATACGACTTCATCGTGGATGGTACCGACAACTTCCCCGTGAAGTTCCTCATCAACGATGCGTGCGTGATGGCAGGCAAGCCGTTCTCGCATGGTGGCATCCTGCGCTTCAACGGCCAGACCTTTACCCATCTGCCTGGCACGGCCTGCTACCGTTGTTTCTTCAAGGAGCCGCCTCCCGTGGGAGCTGTTCCTACGTGTTCGCAAGCTGGCGTACTGGGTGCCATCGCCGGTATGTTAGGCACCATTCAGGCGGCCGAGACATTGAAGTACTTTACAGGTATCGGCGAACTGCTGACCAACCGTTTGCTGACCTTTGACGCCAAGACCATGCAGTTCCGTACCATTAACGTGAAGCAGCGTCCGTCGTGCGCCATCTGCGGTGAGCATCCCACCATCGACCATCTTATCGACTACGAACAGGCGGCGTGCGACCTCAAACAACATTAAAAGGTAAAAAGGTAAAGATGAAGATTCCACAGAACATCATAGATGAATTGATAGCCCAGGCTCAGAAGGATGCACCCGATGAGTCGTGCGGCTATTTGCTGGGGACTGCTGACGGCAACGTCACAGTGAACTACTGGATGGAGAATATTGACCACTCATCCGAGCATTTCTCCTTTGCCCCAAAAGACCAGTTTACCGCCTTGCGCTATGCCCGCGAGAAAGGTCTGAAGATTTTGGCCAATTGGCATAGTCATCCAGCATCGCCCTCACGTCCTTCGCAAGAAGATCTGCGCCTGGCCAATGACCCCACCATCCGCTATGCCATCCTCTCGCTCCTTGACGGTGAACCGAAACTCAATTCCTTTAAGATTCTGAATGGTGAGGTAGTGGATAAGGAGGTACATTTGTAAGGGTAAAGTGAAAAGTGAATAGTGAATAATTTGCTACCGCATTAAAAAAAGGAACCGGTTTTTCCGCGATGCGTCCGCTCGAAACGTTTGTCGGTTAAAGTTTCTGTGCATGGCGCATCGCTTTTTCAATGTTATTTCGTAATTTTGCACTCTATATGAACTTTGTATTTATATCGCCACATTTCCCGCATACTTACTGGAACTTCTGCCAGCGGCTGAAGCAGAACGGGGTGACGGTGCTGGGCATTGCCGATGCACCGTATGAGAGTCTGCCGCACGAACTGAAGGAGTCACTGACGGAGTACTATCGCGTGGGCTCGCTGGAGAACTACGACGAGGTGTATCGTGCCGTGGCCTATCTGGCCTTCCGCTACGGGCGCATCGACTGGATTGAGTCGAACAACGAATACTGGCTGGCGCAGGATGCCAAGCTTCGCACGGACTTCAACGTAACCACCGGCATACAGACCGACCGCATCCGCGCCATCAAGGAGAAGTCGGAGATGAAGAAATACTATGCCAAGGGCCAAGTGCCTACGGCGCGTCAGATCAGTGCCGCCGAGGGCGAGGATGCCGTCAGGCAGTTTGCCGCTAAGACGGGCTATCCCATCATCGCCAAACCCGATGTAGGTGTGGGTGCCAGCGGCACGTATAAGATTCACGATGACGCAGAGCTGAAGCAGTTCTACGAGACGGAGCCCCACTACAACAGCTATGTGGTTGAGGAGTTCATCACGGGCGAGATATGCAGCTACGATGCTGTCATTGGCCGTGAGGGCGAACCCATCTTCGAGTCGATGACCGTCTGGCCGCCTTCGATTATGGACATTGTGAACAAGAAGCTCGACCTGTCCTATTATGTCGATAAGGAGATACCTGAGTCACTACGCGAACTGGGACGTCGCACGGTGAAGGCCTTCGGCGTGTGGAACCGCTTCGTGCATCTGGAGTTCTTCCGCTTGGACAGCGATCGCGAGGGTCTGGGCAGGCAGGGAGATTTCGTGGCACTGGAAGTGAACATGCGTCCTGCCGGTGGCTATACGCCCGACATGATCAACTATGCCCACTCGACCGATGTCTATAAGATATGGGCCGACATGGTGGCCTTCGGCAAGAGCCATACCGCCATCGGCCAACAGCACTACTGCGCCTTTGCCAGTCGTCGCGACATCTATAAATACGTATATACGCACGAAGAGGTGCTGAAACGCTACGGCGACCGCATAGTGATGTGCGAGCGCATGCCGGAACTGTTCTCAGCGGCCATGGGGCAGCAGATGTACACGGTGCGTCTGGAAAGCATGGAGGAAGTTAATGAATTTGTTGAATTTGTATACTTGAAGAAATGAATATCAATTACGTGAATAAATACTCTGCCGCCCTAGGGCGTGCATGGAATACAAGACCTACGGCGACAAGGGGCATCCCGTGCTCGTCTTCCCGTCGCAGGACGGACGATTCTACGACTATCAGGACTTCGACATGGTAGGCGTGCTCTCCAACTATATAGACCGCGGACAGATACGCCTGATCTGTGCCGACAGCATCGACCGCGAGACGTGGTCGGACATCAACGGCGACCATCACCGTCGCATCGAACTGCACGAGCGGTGGTACCACTACATCGTCGATGAACTGATACCCGAGGTGCGCCATTTCAGTAACGAGACCTTCATCGTCACGGGCTGCTCTATGGGCGGGTTCCACGCAGGCAACTTCTTCTTCCGCCGTCCCGACCTCTTCGACACGCTGCTGGCTCTGAGTGGACTTTACTATGCGGGCTACTTCTTCCCCAACTATCACGACCAGCTCATCTACGACAACTCGCCTTACGACTTCCTGCGTCAGATGCCCGCCGACCATCCCTATTGGGACATCTACCGCCACCGTCGCATCATTATGTGCGTAGGTCAGGGGGCATGGGAAGACGAACTCCTCGACAGCACCCGTCAGATGGATGCCCTGCTGAAGGAGAAAAACGTTCCTGCCTGGATCGACTACTGGGGCTTCGATTCTGCCCACGACTGGGCGTGGTGGCGCAAGCAGATTGTCTATTTCATCGACAAACTGCTGGCACCAGACAGGGATTACGTCATCTGATAATGATACGAATTATCACCTACGAACCACGCTATAAGGATGACTTTATCCGACTGAACAAGCTGTGGATAGAGACGTATTTCAGGCTGGAGCAGTCCGACCTGGACACCTTTGCGCATATCGATGACAGCATCATTGGAAGAGGCGGGCAGATATTCCTGGCTGCCGATGAAGCCGATGGTGAGTACCAATCGGCAGGACATATTGTAGGCTGCTGTGCGCTCAAACCCCATCCTGAAACTGACTGCCATGAGTTGGCGAAGATGGCTGTAGCTCCAGAGGCACAGGGGAAAGGTATAGGTCGGAAACTCGGCGAGGCGTTGCTGGCCTATGCTCATAGTCACGGCGTAAAGCGTATCTTTCTCGAAGGTAACACCCGCCTGGAGGCTTCCATCGCGCTATACCGCAAATTGGGTTTCAAGGAGATTCCGCTCAAAGGTAATGCTTACGAACGTTGTGACATCTTGATGGAGCTGAACCTTTAGAGCGTCTGAATCAGTGAAATACCCAATATTAATAGTTTGTCCTTTTCTTGTTTTTGTTTGTCTATATCGATGCTAAATTTTTCTGTTTCCTAAATTATGTGTTCCTTTGCACCCAAAATAATGATGCAACAGGCAAAACCCATATTAACCATCACTGGTTCTGACCCCACAGCCGGCTCAGGTATTCAGGCTGACATCAAGACCATCACGGCACTTGGTGGCTATGCCGTGTCTGCCATCACCAGTGTCACTGTACAGACCACCCTCGGTATCCAGCAGTTTTACGACCTGCCGGCACACGTAGTGGCAGGACAGATGGAAGCCGTGATGAACGATGTGCAGCCAGAGACGGTGAAAGTGGGGTTGATTCGTACGGTGGAAACGGTCAAAGCTGTAGCCGAGGCATTGATCAAGTATCGCCCTCGCCACATTGTCTATGCTCCCTTGTCGCTGTCGAGTCAAGGCGAGGCTCTGATTCCTGCTGATGTGGAAAAGGCCATAAATCGACTGTTGTTGCCCGTATGCACGTTGGTGCTTCCAGATGCCCGTTTTAAGAGCCACGGCGACATCAACCTCTATGCCAGTGCTGTGGCTTACTATCTGAATGAGGGTGACAATGCCGACGATGCCCAACACAAAGCCCGTCAGTTCCTGAATGTCCAGACAGCTCATGCGGAAAGACTCCTTTCTCGTGGCTTTGAACTCTTCGACGAGTTCCGTCAAATGGTGGAGACACACTTCCGCCAGATAAGTGATGTCCGTTCCTATGCCGACCGTTTGAATGTCAGCGCAAGCTATCTGGCTCAGGTCACCAAACGTATCAGTGGTCAGGCTCCCAAAGCATTCATCGATGAGCGGATTATCAGCGAAGCACGACGCCTGCTGGTCAGCACGTCGCTTACGGTTCAGGAGATTTCTTATCAGTTGGGGTTTACAAGTCAGGCGCATTTCACCAAGTATTTCAAAAAGCTATCGGGACTAACCCCGAGCGACTTTCGTAAAAATCAATAATAAGGTAAAAGGAAATGGAACACAACAGACAAGAACTAAACCGCAATTTGGCACAGATGCTGAAGGGTGGTGTGATTATGGACGTGACAACTCCCGAACAAGCTCGCATTGCCGAGGCTGCTGGTGCCTGTGCAGTGATGGCACTCGAACGTATTCCTGCCGACATCCGAGCGGCTGGTGGAGTAAGCCGCATGAGCGACCCCAAGATGATCCGTGGCATTCAGGAAGCCGTGAGCATCCCCGTGATGGCAAAGTGCCGTATCGGCCACATTGCCGAGGCGCAGATTCTGCAGGCCATTGAAATTGACTATATCGACGAGAGTGAGGTGCTCAGTCCTGCCGACAATACCTACCATATCGACAAAACCAAGTTCGACGTTCCCTTCGTTTGTGGAGCCAAAAATCTGGGCGAGGCCCTGCGCCGTATAGCCGAGGGAGCTACGATGATTCGTACCAAGGGCGAGCCAGGCACAGGCGATGTGGTGCAGGCCGTGAGTCACATGCGATTGATGCAGAGCGAAATCCGTCGATTGGTCAGCATGAGCGAGGACGAACTCTACGAGGCAGCCAAGCAGTTGCAGGCACCATACGAGTTGGTGAAGTATGTACATGAGAACGGCAAACTGCCTGTGGTGAACTTCGCTGCCGGTGGTGTGGCTACACCTGCCGATGCGGCTCTGATGATGCAGTTGGGTGCAGAGGGCGTGTTTGTAGGCAGTGGCATCTTCAAGAGCGGCGATCCCGCCAAACGTGCCGCCGCCATCGTGAAGGCTGTCACCGACTACAACGACCCTAAGATGCTGGCAGAACTCTCCGAGGATCTCGGCGAAGCAATGGTCGGTATCAACGAACAGGAAATAGAACTCTTAATGGCTGAACGCGGCAAGTAAAAAATGAGAATCGCGGTTTTAGCTTTACAGGGAGCATTTGCCGAACATGAGCAGATGCTCCACCGTTTAGGCGCAGAGACCTTTGAGGTGCGCCAATTGAGTGATTGGCAGCAACACAAAGACGGGCTGATCATTCCTGGAGGTGAATCGACCACACAGGGGAAACTCCTACGCGACTTAGGTCTCTTCGAGTCTATCCGTCAGGCCATCATCGACGGTCTTCCCGTCTTCGGAACTTGTGCTGGACTCATTCTTCTCTCACCCATGCACCTGGATGCGATGGACATCGATGTGCAACGCAACGCCTATGGTCGGCAGTTGGGAAGTTTCCATGCAGTTGCTCCCGTCAAAGGCATTGGCAATGACGTTCCCATGACCTTCATCCGTGCACCCTATATCAATAAGATACTGTCGCCAGATTGTGACGTTTTGGCCGAGGTCGATGGCCATATTGTTGCTGCCCGTCAAGGTCGCAGGCTCGTCACTGCCTTTCATCCCGAACTGGATGATGACACACGAATACACCGGTTTTTTCTTTCATTGGGATAATGTTTTCGGCTTTTAGGTTGTCATGCTATAGCACTTGTTCAGATATTGTCCGGGTGCTGTTCAGCTCCCGAGCAGACACGACTTCACACGGGAGCTGCACGAGACCTGCACGGGAGCTGAATGAGGGAAGAAGGGATGAAAAGAGAGGAGAAAATGGGGGTGAAAGTGGGAAAATTTTAAAAAAAAGGTTATGGGGGGATGAATTTGTGGCAAAACAGGACCCTAACTGGCTGCTGGGAGCAAGAGAAAAACGTTCCTGCCAGGATCGAGTACTGGGGCTACGACTCTGCCCACGACTGGGCCTGGTGGCGCAAGCAGATTGTCTATTTCATCGACAAACTGCTCGCACCGGACACGGATTACGTGATTTAGGCCAAAAGATGTGATTTTTCACTGGAAATATTGTACCTTTGCACCTGATTTTATTATTATTTATGATATATAGGGTGAAAGCATGGCGATAGAGCAAGCAATATTCCGTAGGGCGGAACTCCTGTTGGGCGACGAGGCGATGGGCCGCATTGGCGAGAAGCGCGTGATTATCTTTGGCGTGGGTGGCGTTGGTTCGTGGTGTGCTGAGAGTTTGGTGCGAAGCGGTATCAAGCAGTTGACAATTGTTGACAGCGACCGCGTATGTATCACCAATATCAATCGCCAACTGATGGCGACGACGAAGACTGTGGGTCAGGTGAAGGTGGATGCCCTAAAGGAGCGTCTGCTTACCATCAACCCCTCGGCAGAGATTACCGCCTTGCAACAAATCTTTACGGCAGAGACGGCTGAGAGTTTCCAACTCGACACCTACGACTATATTATTGATGCTATCGACTCGCTGAAGGACAAGGCGCTACTTATCCTCATGGCTTGCCAGACGAAAGCGAAGTTCTTCTCGTCGATGGGTGCAGCATTAAAACTCGATCCTACTCGTATCAAAACGGCAGAGTTTTGGAAGGTGCAAGGCGACCCGCTTGCACGTGCCCTGCGTAAGCGTTTTAAGCGCGACGGCCAGTATCCCAAACGCAAGTTCCAGTGCGTTTATTCCGACGAACTTTTAGAAAATAAAGGGCACAATGCCACCTGCGGCACAGAACAGTGCATGTGTCCCAAAGCCAAGAATGGTCCTGGCGATCCATCATTGCTGAACCATGAGTGGTGCTCATCGAAAGCTCAGATTAATGGCACGCTGGCTCATATCACCGCCATTTTCGGTTTTATGTTGGCAGGATTAGTGGTTCAAGACGCTGTAAGCGGTTAAAAATGAAGAAGGTTGGCTACATCATCATCATGTTCAGCATAGCTTTGTCTGCTTTCGGACAGAGCAAGGATGATGTGGATACGCTTAAAACGCAGAATATCAACGAGGTGACGGTCACTGCCCATCAGGCAGGTCGGGTAAAGACCAGCGGGATTGGCAACATGGAACTGATTAGTTCGAAGGAACTGTTGCGGGCGGCCTGCTGCAATCTGGGCGAGAGTTTCACGACGAATCCTTCCGTCGATGTGAATTATGCCGATGCCGCCACGGGTGCACAGCAGATTAAGTTACTTGGACTTTCTGGCACCTATGTGCAGATGCTGACGGAGAACATCCCTAACTATCGTGGTGTGGCGGCTCCATACGCTTTGGGGTATATCCCTGGCCCGTGGATGCAGAGTATTCAGGTGTCAAAGGGCGCTTCGTCGGTCAAAAACGGTTACGAGAGCATTACGGGTCAGATTAATGTAGAGTTCAAGAAGCCGCAGGCAACACCCTTCGCAGATGCGAACATCTATTATAATACGAAAGGAAAGTTGGAGGCAAACCTAGGTGCCAACCTCAAACTATCAGACAAGTGGAGTACGGCCCTGTTAGGACATTACGAGATTCTCGACAAGGCTCATGATGATAATGGTGATGGTTTTGTGGACATGCCGAAGATCAAGCAAGGGTCGCTACAAAGCCGTTGGGCGTGGCTGGGCGACAAGTACATCTTCCAAGCCTCTGTAAAAGGATTGAAGGAGCATCGCGAGGGTGGACAAATAGGCCATCATTCTGCAAATACTACGCACCCCTATCTCATTGATATTACCAATGAGCGTTATGAGGCTTTCACCAAGAATGCCTATTTCCTGAATGAGAAACATGGTACTAACATCGCACTCATTCTCTCTGGTTCTGTGCATCATGAGAATGCTACATACGGCCATCAGCTTTATCATATAGACCAGCGTAACGGCTATGCCTCACTACTGTTTGAAACCGATTTTAATGAGCATCATAATCTCTCAACGGGTGTCAGCTTGAATCACGATTATTTCGATCAGCGCGGACAATTGGAACATTGTGGGTTAGACATTGACGAACGAGATGACGAGACGACGCCAGGCATCTATGCCCAATACACCTATAAGATGGGGGAGAAACTGATCGTGATGGGAGGCCTGCGCTGGGATCACAGCAACATCTACGGCAGTTTCGTCACACCGAGGATGCACCTGAAATATTCGCCCAACGACATTGTGACCCTGCGAGGTTCCATCGGTAAGGGCTATCGCACCAGTCATGTATTGGCAGAGAACAACTACCTGCTGGCCAGTGGTCGACAGATGGTCATCGATGCCGACTTGGATCAGGAAGAGGCTTGGAACTACGGCATCAGTACCGCACTCAACATTCCTATCGGCGACAAAAAACTGGAACTGAATGCAGAGTACTATTACACGAACTTTCTGCACCAAGTGGTGACAGACCTCGACAGCAATCCGCATGCCGTACACTTCACCAATCTCGACGGCAATAGCTATTCCCACACCTGGCAGGTGGAAGCCACCTATCCCCTCTTCCAAGGATTCACGATGACAGCCACCTATCGTCGTACGGACGTGAAATGCACTTACGATGGTGTGCTCCGCGAAAAGCCATTGACCAATAGTTATAAAGGTCTGTTGACTGCTTCGTATGCCCCAGGCCTCGGCAAGTGGCAGTTTGACGTGACGCTACAAATGAACGGTGGCGGACGGATGCCTGACCCCTATGCCGATTCCAATGGCAGACCCTCATGGGACAATCGCTACCAGGGCTATGAGCAGTTGAGCGCACAGGTGACCCGTTTCTTCCGCCATTGGAGCATCTATGCCGGTGGTGAGAACATCACTGGTTTCAAACAGAAGAATCCTATCATCGGAGCCGATGACCCTTGGGGCAGCAATTTCGACTCTACGATGATTTGGGGACCTATACACGGAGCCGTCTATTATATCGGTGTCAGATTGAATTGGAATAAAATATAAACATTGAACATTGATTATTGAACATTATGAAACGTTTATCATTTATTATTTTTGCGTTGTCATTTAGCGCAACGCTATTTGCAAAGGACATCAAGACTGTGGTGTTGAAGACCCAGCCTGAGATGCATTGTGCCAACTGTGAAAAGAAGATCAAGGACAACATCCGTTTTGAGAAGGGAATCAAAAGCATTGAGACTAACCTTGACACCAAGATTGTCACCATTGAGTATGATGCCGACAAGACCAACGTTCAGAACATCATCGAAGGCTTCAAGAAAATCAAATACGAGGCTACGGAGGTAAAGGAAGAAGCAACAAAGGAACAAAAGTCCGAGGAGAAGAAATAACGTTGTGCATACTGTTGGCTGATGATACGGTAATCCAGATATTCCCACCGTGGGAACGCTCTATTCCCAGTGTGGGAATATGACATTCCCATAGTGGGAATGTTTTCTATAGTTAATCAACACGAGGCTTCCAACTGTAGCAAAAAAGAGACTGTCGACAACAAAAAAAGCAGCGTTTTTCAAAAATGTCCTCATCTCTCCCGTCAATCTCCGGAACCCCCTTTATATAAAGGCATCTTAGATTTTTCATCCCTCCCGTCATCCCTCCCATATCTCTCCCATATCCCTCCCATGCTCAAACCCTAGTGTACAAAGGCATTTCAGAAGATTATGGGAGAGATGACAGATTTTTCTGCGAAAGGTTTTTCCATAAGTTTCTGACAGACAGCGAGTTCTGTCATCAACTTTAGTATTCATACCATATTTTTGGTATACGAAATGCCACATAATCGGGATTGTGGGTATGTAGAAATCGCCGTACCTTTGCACCGTGATTTGAAAACATGATAGTGTTTAATATTGATATAATCAAATTTTAAAGTTATGAAGACAATGAATCGAATGCGAATGCGCGAGTATTGTTGTTGCTGCGAGATGATGGCAATGACGATGAAAGAGAGTATATATATAATAGGTATAAACGAAACAAAAAAGAAAAAGTATGAAAAGAATAGCATTAACAATAGCTGTATTATTGAGTATCAACATCAGCGCTATTTGGGCTGAGCAGAATTCTACCAACACGAGCAGCGTGCGCTATGTGAAAGCACCAAGATTTGCCCGTCCGTTGGTAGAGAAGTGGATAACCGAATATGCAAAAACACAGCCTGGCGTAGAGTTCCAGATCGCCAAGGGCAACCAGAACCAGGGAACCATAGACCTGAATGTCGTATTCGACAATCACGATACAAAACCAGAAGACTTTAGCCATACAGTTGTTTATTTCGGAGAGTTCGCAGTGCTGCCTATCACAGCCAGCGGTAGTGAGGCTGCCAAAGTGCTGGAAGGCAAGCACCTGAACTCGAAGAAACTGAAACAACTTTATTTCCTCAACGATGATTTCGATGAGGATGTAAAAAAGAACAAACAATTCGAAAAGCTGGTCATTTATAGCGGTAGTAACGCCTCATCGGTAGCATCCTCGTTCGCCCATAACTTTGGCGAAGAGAGTAGTAGCTTCCGCGGCAAGCGCATCTCAGGCGACGACTTATTCCTGAACACCGCCCTGTCGAAGGATCCGTTGGGAGTATCGTTCAATGCCCTGCCGAATATCTTCGACCTGCAGAGTCGTCACATTAAGGAAGATCTCACCATCATCGGCATTGATGTCAAGAAGGCTCTCGAAGAGAGTTTCTCAGATAAGGTCTCGCTTGATGAACTGATTGCGGCCCTGGAGAATGGCAAAGTCTCAGAAGTAGCCGTTGAGAAGATTGGTGTCAGATATAATGAGGCCGACGCCGCCGTCAACAAGTTCCTGCAGTGGGTACTCACAGACGGCACGAAGTATAATCATGAATTTGGATTGTTGAACCTGGATAATAAACTGACTCAGGTAGAGTTTGAGAAGGTAAAGGACACATTTACCGCACAGAAATAAAAGAAAGGATTTAGACTTATGGTAAAAAGATTGTTTATTGCAACATTCGTTGCGATCAGCCCCCTATTGGCTATAGCGCAACGCTCGGCTTTGCCGCTTGACTCTGTCAAGAACCTGATTACAGGTCATATCACAGATGTTCGTACAGGTGAGCCCCTGATAGGCGCTTCTGTCATTGTGAAGAGTGAAAAGGGTCAGGGCGTCGTGACCGACATCGACGGTAACTTCTCTCTTCAGACGAAGGTGGAGGCTCCTTTAACCCTCCGTGTGGAATACGTTGGCTTTCGTGCCCTCGACGTGGATGTCTATGACTTCGAGGAGCCTGTGGAGATCTCGCTGATAGATAATGCCAGCCGTCTGGACGAAGTGGTGGTTGTGGGTTATGGTGCTCAGAAGCGCCTGGAGTTGACCAGTAGTATCTCGTCTGTAGATACTGATGTGCTCCGTCAACAGAACAATTCCGTAGAGAGTGCCCTGCAGGGTGCTGTGGCTGGTCTGAACGTCACACAGACCTCTGGTCAGCCTGGTGCTGCCAGCATCATCCGCATCCGTGGTGGTAATAGTATCACGGGTGGTAACGAACCCCTCTATGTGATCGACGGTTTCATCGTCTATAATGATCCTGCCTCCACCCGTACTGGTGCCAAGACCAGTGATGCCACACTTGATCCGTTGTCGTTCCTGAACCCCTCGGATATTGAGAGCATCGAGGTGCTGAAGGACGTTTCGGCTACCGCTATCTATGGTACACGTGGTGCCAACGGTGTGATCATCATCACCACGAAGAAAGGTTCACACGGTAAGAACAATATCAGTTATAACGCCACCTTTGGCTTGAGCAAGATCGCCAAGAAACTCGACTATCTGAATGCTCAGCAGTGGGTGGGCCTCTGGAACGAACTGTATCAGAATGGTGAGGTGGGTTATTCTATTGACACGCCTACAGAGAGTTACGATTGGCAGGATGCCGCCCTTCGCACGGGTTTTTCTCAGGAACATCAGCTCTCCTTTGTCGGAGGTGACGAGATCTCACGTTACAATATCAGTGGCGGCTACAAGAGTCAGGATGGTATTGTGAAAGGAACAGGTCTGAAGCGTTATGTAGGCCGTATCAATTACGAGCGCAATCTCTTCCCCAACCTGCTCGTAGGACTGAATGCCAATGGTGCCTATAACAAGGTGACTGGTGTAGCCGACAATAGCGGTAGCATGTTTGCACCCAGCCCTTGGTTCGCTGCTATCTCACACACACCTTATACATCTATCTATAACGCCGACGGTTCGTATAACTACGATCCCACACCTACCAGTGTAGATATCTATAATGGTAGGGTAGGTAACCCCATCAGTGATTTGGAGAATACCGAGGCTGAGACGGAAAATACGCGTGTCATTGGTACAGGTTTTGCGGAGTGGACCGTTATTCCGCAGTTGAAGCTCAAGGCCAGCATTGGTGCTGACTTGTCGAACACCCGTCAGAGCTTCTATGCACCCTCATACACCTCTTCCGGTCTTGCCTATAACGGTTATGCCTCTGTAGGTCAGACCAAGACCAACACCTGGCAGACGGAATACACCGCCACCTATAATAATGTGTTCAACCGTGTTCATTCTGTCAATATCCTGGCTGGTTATACAGCCCAATATACTGACCGTAGCAGTGTGGCCACCACATCTTATGGCTTTAGTAATGATGCCACGGGTTACGATAACCTGGGAGCTGCTGCTACAACACTCCCGTCGGTCAGCAGTCATGTCGTCTCAACACTGCAGTCGTGGATCGGACGTGTAAACTATAGTTTTGACTCACGCTATAACCTCTCGGCCACCCTACGTGCTGATGGTAGTAGTCGTTTCGCAAAGGATCACCGCTGGGGCTGGTTCCCCTCACTGGGCGCTTCCTGGAACATCGACCGTGAGAAATGGCTGCATCTGAGCAGGAAAGTCGATTTCATCCAGTTGCGCGCTTCTATTGGTACGGTAGGTAATCAGGAGATTGGTGATTACCAGTTTGCCGCCAACGTAGTTCCCAAGACCGTTATTGTCAACAACCAGAAGGCCACCAGTTATATTATCGATAACAAGTCGAACCCTGATCTGAAATGGGAGAAGACAACCTCGTATAACATAGGTGTGAGCACAGGTTTCTTCCACAATCGTCTGACGGTGACCCTTGATGGCTATTATAAGAAGACCAGCGACCTGCTGCTCAATGTACCCATAGAGCAGGTAACAGGTTTCTCTACCGTACTGCGCAATGTAGGCTCTGTCACCAACCAGGGTGTGGAACTGGAAGTCGGTGCCGTGCTCATCGACAAGAAAGATCTGCGTTGGAACGTCAATGCCAATATCGCCCATAACAAAAACGAAGTGACTGATCTGGGTAACTCAGAATACTTCCTACCCGACTTCCAGTCTGTGGGTACACTTCAGTACATTAACCCGCTGATTGTGAAGGTAGGAGAGCCCCTCGGCACTTTCTATGGTTATCGTTTCAAGGGAATCATCCAGACTGGTGAGGATCTCAGCAGCCTGCCCACCCAGACGATTTCGGCTGTAGAGCCGGGTAATCCGAAGTTTGAGGATGTAAATAACGACGGTGTAGTGAATGAGCAGGACCGTGTGATTCTCGGTAATATCCAGCCCAAGTTTACCTATGGATTCAACACCAAGGTGGCTTACAAGAACTGGGATCTGTTCGTGAACATCAGCGGCAGCTATGGCAACAAACTCTTCAATGCGTTGGCTTGCCGGTTGGATCGTGGTAACGGTTACTACTATAACCCATTGGCAGAGGTGGCAGACCGTTGGACACCAACGAACCCCAGCAACACCATTCAGAAGGCAACCAGTGCTACGTCTATCTATGCCGATGACCGTTTCGTAGAGGATGCCAGCTATCTGAAGTTCCGTAACATCCAGTTGGGTTACACCCTGCCTGTGCCACAGATTACCAAGGATGCCAAACTGCGCCTTTATGTGTCACTGCAGAACTTCTTTACCATCACAGGCTACAACGGCTACGATCCAGAGGCCAACCGTAATGGTATCGACGAGACCAGTGCCCTCTATCAGGGTGTTGATTATGGCGCCTATCCTGCCGCCAAGACCATCCTCGTAGGATTTAACGTAACACTGTGAAAAGGTGAAGAGGTGAAAAGGTGAAAAGGTGAAAAAGTTAAAAAGTAAAAAGAAAAATGAGAGTTATGAAAAAGAATAATATATATAGGGACAGTTATAAAGGAAAAGTCGTAAAGGTATTAGGTTTTTTACCTTTTTACCTTTTTACCCTTTTACCTTTAGTTGGTTGCGCTGACTTGGACCAGGCTTCCATCAGTTCTATCGACAAGGATAATTTCTATCAGAGCAAGGAAGATATTGAGACTGCCATTAATGGTATCTACCAGGCATTCACCATCGACGGTTTCTATGGTATGTATAATAACCAGAGCATCTACATTAATGATCTGCAGTCGGATTACGTCAAAGCAGGTGCACAGACCAATTCGGCCCATATCCGTGAGTTGTCGAACTTCGCCATACAGCCAACCAACCTCTTTGTAGGTTATGCTTGGAAAGAACACTATATAGCCATTAACCGTGCCAATGTGGTGATTGATAAAGTCGCTTCTGCTTCTTTCCTCGACGATCAGCGTCGTCAGAACTATACCAACGAAGCTCGCTTCTTAAGAGGTCTGATGTACTTCAACCTGGTACGTTATTTCGGAGGAGTGCCCATCATACTTCATGATGGCGAAGGCGAAGGTGCTGCCAGGAACAGCATTGATGAGGTTTATCATCAGATTGTAGAAGACTTTACGGCTGCAGAGGGTCTGCCTTCTGACTATACGACGTTAGACGGTAAGGCATCGAGCCTGGCAGCATCGGCCCTTCTCTCAAAGGTTTATCTGGTGTGGGCACAGACATCAAGTCCTGAGGGTCAGTCCGGTCAGCGTGATTTCTACCAGAAGTCCATCAGCTATGCTGATAAGGTGATCAATTCTGGTAAGTATAAGTTGCTCGACAAGTTTATTGACAACTGGTCTGTTGACAAGAAGAATGGTGCAGAACACATTTTCTCTATCGAACATGACCGCACGATTAATGCCAATGTAACGGGCCACTGCACCTTTGCCACCAACTGGAGCGACTCAGAACCAGTGTTGCTGGCCACCAGCGACAAGTACTACGAGCAGACCGACCCGAAAGACCAGCGTCGTGACGGATCTTGGGCCAAGCGCATCTATAATCCGAATACGGGTACTGACTTTGAGTTTACCATCCCCCGTTTCCGCAAGTATATCGATTCGCTCAACTATGCCAATCCTGCTTCAAGCGGTAATGCGGCTGGCCAGTCAACCAACACTGTGATTATCCGTTATGCCGAGGTGTTGCTTATCAAAGCAGAGGCAGAGAATGAATTGAACGGTCCGACGGATGCTGCCTACGATGCCATCAACCAGGTGCGTCGTCGTGCTTACTGGAGTCCGTATCTGAACATTCAGAACACACCGTCCGACGGCTCAGATTTGGAACTCTCAGGACTGACTCAGGAGCAGTTCCGTGAGCGTCTGCGTGAGGAGCGCCGCCTGGAGTTCGTACTTGAAGGACAACGCTGGTTCGATCTCATCCGTTGGCATATCCTTGTAAAGTATGTGAAGTCAAACACCCCTACAGATGAAGAAACATTGGGTACAAAGACAACAAAGATTCAGAATGTCTCCAAGAAGAACTATCTTCTGCCTCTGCCACAGGAGCAGATCATCCTGAATCCGAACCTCGAGCAGAACTGGGGCTACAGCGGCGAATCCGGTGACGGCCCTTACGGAGCAGAATTTGAGTAAAGGTAAAAAAGTGAAAAGGTAAAAAAGTAAATAAATAATGATAGTTATGAAAAAGAATTTTGTAAGCATTATCGCCCTTGCGCTCCTCGCAGCAGCAGGCGTACAGACCATCAGCGCACAGTCGCAAGTAGCAAACAGCAAGCGTGAACACATCCTTCAGGTGCTCGACCAGAGCCGTCCCAACGAGTATGTGCCCGCAGCCTTCTTCCTCCACTTCGAGAACAAACTCGGACGCAAGGCCGTACAGGATCATCGTGATTTCTACCGTGCCACGAACATGGACTTCGTGAAGGTGTTCTATGAGATCGTTGTGCCTCAGGTGGACATCCAGTCGGGCAAGGACTGGGAGAAAGTGCCCGTCTATGGTGAGGACTTCTTTGAGCCCCAAGTAGCCGTCATCGAGGATCTGGCTCGTGAGTTCAAGGGCGAGGCTTTTATCCTGCCCACCGTCTATTCTCCGTTGGCACTGGCTCACCAGACATTGGGTCGTGGTAAGGATCTGAAGAAACTGGCTGAGGAGAATCCCGCAGCCTTTGGTAAGGCCATCAAGAACCTCTCGCTCTCCATCGAGAACTACCTGCGTGCTGCCCGTAAGCGTGGTGCCGACGGTTTCTATGTATCCAGCCAGGGTGGCGATGGCAACTCCCTCTCACCTGAGGTTTGGAACAAGTACGTTCGCCAGTGGGACAAGCATGTGTCAGAGGTGGCCAACGAGATTGGTGAGATCAACATCCTCCACATCTGCGACTATGGCACGCCGTTCAAGAATGCTGAGGCCCTCTATGCCTTCGCCGATTATCCCGCCAGCATTATCAACGTACCCCTGAACTTCTCTGACGGCTCTACCCTCAACCTGAAGGAGGCTCAGAAGCGCTTTGGCCGTCCCATCTTTGGTGGTCTCGAGCGTCTGGGTGTCATTGCTACAGGTACTGTTGAAGAGGCCAAGGCCGCTGTCGATAAGGTGCTGGAGAATGCATCGCCCAACTTCATCCTTGGTGCCGACTGCACTGTGCCTGGTGAGACCGACTGGGAAAAGCTGCGTGCATTCATCGACTACGCCCACACCTGGCGTCAGACACACAAATAATAAGAATTTGCAATCTTTATCCAGTTCGGGTGGTAAAGTTTTCATGACTTTACGCCCGGACTTTATAAAAAAAAGCGTACCTTTGCAGCGATGAAACAGGCAATAATATGGATTGGGGCGCTCATCGTGGGCGCCGTATTGGGACTGCTCGGATTAGGGTGGCTCAACGACGTGATGGACTTTGTGGCGACGGTCTATACCCGGCTGTTCCAATTGTTGGCGGTACCGACGATTGTTTTGGCAGTAACCACCACTTTCGCAACATTCGGCTCGAAAGGATCTGGGCGCATCTTTGGGCGTACCTTGATATATACGTTGCTTACGACTTTCGCCGCCGCAGCTGTAGGAGCATTGCTGTATGTGGTGGTGGCTCCAGGCAATCTGCCTGCAGAAGCCATCAATGACACAGGAGGAAGTGCGGAAGCAAATTCTTCACTCTTCACTCTTCACTCTTCACTTTCCTTCTACGATCATATTTTGAATGTGATTCCCAACAACATCGTTAAGCCATTCCTCGAGGGGAATGTTCTCTCCCTGCTATTGCTGGCTTTTGCCGTCGGCATCGGATTGTCGAAGCTGCCGGAGGGCGAGAATAAGGCTGTTGTTGTGAAAGGATTGTTAGGTTTGCAGGATTTGCTCTTCCTGTTGATTCGCGGATTGATTTGGACACTTCCCCTTGGCATCGTGGCATTCTCGGCACAACTGGCGGCACAGGTCAGCGCAGGTGTTGTGGCTGATTCGATTGGTAAGTATGTGCTCGTGGTGCTGGGAGGCAATGTCATCCAGTTCTTTGTCATCCTGCCGTTGTTCCTCTTGGCGCGTGGTCTGAACCCCATCCATGTGCTGGGGCGCATGATGCCCGCTGTGCTGATGGCCCTCTTCACGAAGAGCAGTGCTGCCACGCTGCCTGTTACGATGGAATCGGCTGAACAGCGGTTGAGTGTCCGCAAGGAGATAGCCCGCTTCGTACTGCCCATCTGCACCACCATCAACATGAACGGTTGCGCCGCCTTTATCCTCGTCACTTCGCTCTTTGTGATGCAGAATGGTGGTACCCCTCTCACGCTTGGCACCATCCTGCTGTGGATCCTCATCTCGGTGGTCTCTGCCATCGGCAATGCAGGAGTTCCCATGGGCTGCTTCTTCCTGACGCTCTCGCTGATGTCAGGCATCGGTGCCCCCGTTGCCATTTTGGGCATCATCCTGCCCATCTATACCATCATTGACATGGTGGAAACCGCCGAAAATGTATGGTCTGATTCCTGCGTCTGTGCGATGACAGACCACGATATGCAGTGATTTCTGGTGGTATACCAGAAGTCTGGTATATGGAATGACATTCAACCCTGGCGTAGCGTAAAAAACCGTATCGCACTGGCAATCCATCTCCGGCTTCTCCAGTCGGAGGCAATTTTTGCCAGGAACTTGTAATAACTGACGCTTGCTGATGCCGTCACTGTACGATGTCTGTTGACATGACAGGTGTGGCTACTGTCCACTCGGCCTTCGTCAGGTCGATAGTGATGGCAGGCAGTACGGCGGCATCGTCGCAAGTGACGGCCGTACCTTGATTATACAGGTAGCCAAAGTCGCAGATATAAGTGATGTTACTGGGCGTATAGCCGTTGGTACGCATAAACCAGAAGGAGTTTCCACGATAGCCCGCGACCGATGACCACCAGGCGCCTCGGCACTTGGCATAGAGTGTCGAACGGAACCGACGGGCAGCGTCGTCTATACCACTGCCTGCATAGAAACCATAATCCGTAGCCAGCGACGAGGCAAACACTTCCTTGTTGGAAAGAATGAACACACGGTCCTCAGTGTCTGGTCCGCAGTTGGTGCCGTACGAGGTGTTGGGAGCATTCTCCACACTGGTCGTTTCGATGGCATGGCACTCCGTCTCTGAAAAGGCACGATTCATGAAATCGTTGTTGAGCCACTGGCGCAAGTGGCTACCACTCCAGTTCACATCCTCGTCTTTGTCGTGGAAAGGACAGGTGTCGGGCATGCGGTCGGCCAGAATCACAGCCTTGGTACCGCTGATTTTCAGAATGCGCCATTTGATGGGAGCGTATGCAAAGTAGTGCCAAGCTTTGGTATCCGTCCATAGATAGTGCTGCTCGCGATTCGTAGAACAGGTTACAGCCCCTGCTCCGTTCAACCTGTGATAGCGCTTGCCGCCGATCTCCGTGTCGTCGTCCGTCCACTCTGCCTGCTCCAGTTGGCTGTAGAGCGTATCATCGGTTATCACGTCACCTTCTACCAGCGCATAATCATCCACAGCATTGAAACTGCCGCTGACCACCTCGTTAGCAGGATATGAGCCAAACAAGATGCACTCCCAGCGCGTCACATGAGTTTTCTGACTGGGATCCTTCACCCAAGGACTGTGCAGGTCTTGGTAGGAATCGCCCGTATACCGTTCCTCGCTACTGGGGGGTATGCTGCCATCATCCTCATCTTTGCTACACGACATCACGACTGCTCCAAAAATCAGCAGCCATAGCAGGTATATGTATGTTATTGCTTTTCTGTCCATAGTTTGTTATTGGATAATATCGGTAGAATACACGGGTTCCGCAGGCTGATAGTCGGCTTTCGACAGGTCGAGGGTGATAGCGGGCAGCACGGCAGCATCGTTGCACGTAACTACGATGCCTCGGTTATAAGTGTCACCCGATTCACCTACATAGACAACATTGGCCTTTGTATAGCCGACGGAACGCATGAACCAGAAAGATGTGCCGCGATATCCATCTACTGGCGACCACCACGCCCCACGACACTTGGCATAGAGCGTAGAGCGGAACCGGCGGGCAGGATCGTTACCGCTGTCGCTGTCGCTGAAGCCATACTCAACAGCCAGTGGCGATGAGAACGACTCGCTTTCCGAGAGTACGAACACGCGGTCCTTCGTATCAGGGCCGCAGTCGGTGCCGAAATAATAGTTGGGGGCGTTCTTGACATCCGTCTCCTCGATGGCGCTTCTCTCCTGTTCCGTAAAGGCCCGGCTTAGGAACTCCCCGTTCAGCCATTGGCGCAAGCTACAGTCGCTCCAACTGGTATCTTTGTAGCTGTCGTTAAAAGGGCAGGTGTCGGGCATGCGGTCAGCCAACAATACGGCTTTGTCGCCCGTCTGCTTCAGGATGCGCCACTTGATGGGGGCGTATGCGAAGTAGTGCCAAGCCTTAGTATCGCTCCATCGGTAGTGCTGCTCACGATTCGTAGAACAGGAAACAGCACCTGTTCCGTTCAGCCTGTGATAGTGCTTGCCG
>JAEEGJ010010563.1_pt1 | contig 23957 bp, 25 predicted proteins | sample 8958761 | NCBI WGS metagenome assembly JAEEGJ01 (sample SAMN16246546, study PRJNA631951) | gut metagenome | biome: gut microbiome; feature: rumen; material: RS-attached | host: Bos | place: Iran: Karaj | collected 2018-10 | reverse complement strand
TTGGTCTGAGCCATAGGTCCGTCTGTGGAAGCGATAACAAGAATAGCACCGTCCATCTGAGCAGCACCTGTGATCATGTTCTTGATATAGTCAGCGTGGCCGGGGCAGTCAACGTGAGCATAGTGACGCTTCTCTGTCTCATACTCAACGTGAGCTGTATTGATTGTGATACCACGCTCTCTCTCTTCGGGAGCCTTATCGATAGCTGAGTAGTCCTCAAACTTAGCGAAGCCCTTCATAGCGAGAGCCTTTGTGATGGCAGCTGTAAGAGTTGTCTTACCGTGGTCAACGTGACCGATTGTACCGATGTTAACATGGGGTTTGGTTCGGTTAAAATGTTCTTTTGCCATGGGGATTTTCCTCCTTTTATTTCACTACTGAATAAAATTCTTTAATATTCTAACAAAATAATACTATGTTTGCAAGTATTATTAAAACGTACCGATTCAGTCCTTCTTGCTTCTGTCAGACATAATCTGTTCAGCGATGGACTTCGGAACCTCAGTGTAATGCGAGGGTTCCATTACGTATGAAGCACGACCCTGTGTCTTGGAACGAAGGTCTGTTGCATATCCGAACATGTTGGCGAGAGGTACTTCGGCATTGACCATTGTAGCACCGTTTCTCGGCTCCATGCCTCTCATGAGACCGCGACGTGAGTTGATGTCGCCTATAACATCGCCGACATAGTCGTCGGGAGTTGTGACTGCAACCTTCATCATGGGTTCCATGAGTACGGGAGATGCCTTCTTCATGGCGTTCTTGAATGCCATTGAACCGGCAATCTTGAAGGCCATTTCAGACGAGTCGACCTCGTGATACGAACCGTCGTAGAGAGTGACTTTGACGTCTTCGACGTTGTAGCCTGCAAGTACGCCTGAGAGCATTGCTCCCTTGATACCTGCCTCGGCAGCGGGGATGTACTCTTTCGGTACTGCACCGCCGACAACGGCGTTGACAAATTCGTAGCCCTTTCCCGGGTTGGGTTCGATCTTGATCTTGATGTGGGCGTACTGACCGCTACCACCGGACTGACGCTTGTACTTGCAATCGTCTTCCGCAGCGGCCGTGATGGTCTCGCGGTAAGCAACCTGAGGTTTACCGACGTTAGCCTCAATCTTGAACTCACGGAGAAGTCTGTCTACGATGATTTCAAGGTGAAGCTCGCCCATACCGGCGATGATCGTCTGGCCCGTCTCCTCATCTGTGTAGCACTTGAAGGTGGGATCTTCCTCTGCGAGTTTCGAGAGTGCTATACCCATCTTCTCCTGACCTGCTTTGGTCTTCGGTTCTATCGCTACGCGGATAACCGGATCGGGGAAGTTCATTGACTCGAGGATGATCGGGTGCTTGGGGTCACAGAGTGTGTCACCTGTTGTTGTATTCTTTACACCGACACAAGCGGCGATGTCGCCTGCATAGACAGTTTCAAGATCCTGTCTGTGGTTTGCGTGCATCTGAAGAATACGTCCCATACGCTCGTTCTTGTCCTTTACGGAGTTAAGAACTGTTGCGCCCGCATCCACTGTTCCTGAGTAGACACGGAAGAAGCAGAGTTTTCCGACAAACGGGTCAGTCGCAATCTTGAAAGCAAGAGCAGCGAAAGGCTCTGAGTCGGAGGAGTGTCTCTCTTCCTCTTTGTCGTTCTTCGGGTTAATGCCCTTGATAGCCGCTACGTCTGTAGGGGCGGGCATATAATCAACAATCGCATCGAGGAGGGGCTGAACGCCCTTGTTCCTGTAAGATGTACCGCAGCAAACCGGTACCATCTCGTTTTCGATTGTAGCTTTGCGAATAGCTGCTTTAATCTCGGGGATTGTGAGCTCTTCGCCGTCCAGGTATTTCTCCATGAGTGTCTCATCGAGAGTGGCGACAGCTTCGAGAAGCTCGTCGTGATACTTGGTGGCGAGTTCCATCATGTCAGCGGGGATGTCCTCGTCGCGGACGTCCTTGCCAAGGTCATCGTAGTAGATTTCAGCGCGCATATTGACGAGGTCAATGATGCCCTTGAAAGTCTGCTCAACGCCTATGGGGAGCTGAATGGGAACTGCATTGCACTTGAAACGATCCTTGATCATGTCAAGTACGTTGTAGAAATCGGCACCCATGATGTCCATCTTGTTGACGTAGATCATGCGGGGTACGGAGTACTCGTCAGCCTGACGCCATACTGTCTCCGACTGGGGCTCAACGCCGCCCTTTGCGCACAGAACGGTTACGGAACCGTCAAGTACACGGAGTGAACGCTGAACTTCAACCGTAAAGTCAACATGGCCGGGAGTGTCGATAATGTTAATTCTGTGATCTTTCCAGAAACATGTTGTGGCCGCGGAAGTGATTGTGATACCACGCTCCTGCTCCTGAGCCATCCAGTCCATGGTCGCTGCGCCCTCGTGTGTCTCACCCATCTTGTGGTTGACACCGGTGTAGTAGAGAATACGCTCTGTTGTCGTAGTCTTACCTGCGTCGATATGCGCCATGATACCGATGTTTCTGGTCATCTCCAACGATACCTGTCTCGGCATTGTTTACCTCCATTAAAAGAAAAATGCCAGATTAATATCTGAAATGTGCAAAAGCCTTGTTGGCCTCTGCCATTCTGTGCATTTCTTCTTTTCTCTTGAATGCGCCGCCGGCACCGTTGACTGCATCGAGAATCTCGTTTGCAAGTCTCTCCTTCATCGTTCTCTCAGAACGCTGACGTGAGAAAAGAGTAATCCAACGAAGACCTAAAGTCTGTCTTCTTTCCGGACGTACCTCTATAGGTACCTGGTAAGTCGCGCCGCCTATACGGCGAGCCTTTACCTCAAGTAAAGGCATTACATTTTCCATTGCTTCCTCGAAAACTTCGAGGGGCTCTTTGCCTGTTTTTTCTTTGATGATGTCGAACGCGTCATAAACTATTCTCTGAGCTACACCCTTCTTACCGTCGAGCATAACATTGTTTATAAGACGTGTTACGAGTTTTGAATTGTAAAGCGGATCCGGCAAAACGTCACGTTTTGCTATCTGGCCTCTTCTTGGCACTTCGCTTCCCTCCTTCATATTAATGATATCTTAGGTACTCGAGTGACAAAGTTCCCGTGGCGCCAATGCAAAGAGGCATAATATATATACACCCTTGCATTGGTTGCAGTTTTCTGCAGCCTGCAAGAAGAAATTTGTCTGATAAGTTACCGGTCAGGCTTTTTTCGCAGCCTTTGGTCTTTTAGCGCCGTACTTTGAGCGAGCCTGCATACGGTCTGTTACGCCCTGCGTATCAAGTGTTCCGCGGATGATGTGATAACGTACACCCGGAAGATCCTTAACACGGCCGCCTCTGATGAGTACAACACTGTGTTCCTGAAGGTTGTGACCTACACCCGGAATATAAGCCGAGACTTCGATACCATTTGTAAGACGAACTCTGGCAATCTTACGAAGTGCTGAGTTAGGCTTCTTGGGAGTCGCGGTTTTAACAGCCGTGCAAACGCCTCTCTTCTGCGGAGAATTGTTATTTGTCATAATGTTCTTCTTCGAGTTGAGACCTTTGCCGAGCGCCGGTGCGCCTGACTTCTTTGTGGATGTCTGTCTGCCCTGACGAACAAGTTGGTTAAAGGTTGGCAATCTTTTCACCTCCAATAATAATATAACCTATTTATATTTAAAAATATGCGTAGGCAAGATAGTATTTTACCCTATCGACAAGTGGATGTCAATAGGGTAAATTTACTTATTTTATTGAGTTTTCACGGGGTTTCGGGGCGCCGGAGATCAGTCTTCGGCGGCCTCGGAATCTGCGCTCTCAACCTCGACATCGAGGAAGAGGTCCGCATCTATCGTGTTGAACTCGGAGCCCTTTCTCCTGACGTCTACATCGCTGTAGCACTTCATACCCGTACCTGACGGAAGAAGTTTACCGATGATAACGTTCTCCTTGAGGCCCTGAAGGTTGTCGGTTTTGCCCTTGATAGCGGCATCCGTGAGAACCCTTGTGGTCTCCTGGAAGGAGGCGGCTGAGAGGAAGGAGTCGGTTGCGAGTGAAGCCTTCGTGATACCGAGAAGCATCGGGATACCCGTGGCAAGCGCGGGCTCTCTGCCCTCTGCCTTGGCGAGTTTCTTGATTCTGCGGTTCTCGGCGAAGAAGTCGGACTTGTCTACGACAGTTCCGGAGATAAGGCTTGTCTCACCGACTTCGTCAACCTTTATCTTCTTCATCATCTGACGGATGATGACCTCGATATGCTTGTCGTTGATATCAACACCCTGGGTACGGTACGCGGACTGTACTTCACGGATGAGATAGTCATAGACTGCGTCGACGCCCATAATGTCGAGAAGGTCGTGAGGATTGAGTGAACCCTCTGTCAGAGCCTCACCCTTTTCAACCTCGGCACCGTCCTGGATACGCTGGCGGAGACGCAGGCCGTAAGGGATAAGATACTGCTTCTCAAGTCCTTCGTCGGAATTTGTGACGACGACATACTTGCTCTTCTTGATCTCCTGGATGGAAACCACACCGGAGATCTCTGAAAGGATGGCAAGTGTTTTGGGTTTACGCGCCTCGAAGAGTTCCTCAACACGCGGAAGACCCTGTGTGATATCGGCTGCGGATGCGACACCACCGGTGTGGAATGTACGCATCGTAAGCTGTGTACCGGGCTCACCGATTGACTGAGCCGCGATGATACCTACTGCCTCACCTACTGTTACCGGTCCGCCTGTAGCAAGGTTTCTGCCGTAGCAATGCATGCAGACACCGTGCTGTGACTGGCAGGTAAGAAGTGAGCGGATTTTGATCTCGGCGCGCTCACCTTCGGGTGTATGCGCCTTGACATAATCGGCTACTCTGGCGGCGTCAGCCTTGCGCATCATGCTTGATGCCTTCTGGATGACCTCGCCGCTCTTCTCGTCGACAAGGTCGTCGAGAAGGTAACGTCCTTCGAGACGCTCAGAGAGTTCCTCGATTACACGGCCGTCCGCGTAGATGTCGTAGACAGCTACGCCGTCGTGGCAGCCGCAGTCCTCTTCGCGTACGATAATCTCCTGTGATACGTCGACGAGACGGCGGGTCAGATAACCCGAGTCGGCGGTACGGAGAGCCGTATCGGCAAGTCCCTTACGGGCACCGCGCGAAGCGATGAAGTATTCGAGGATATTAAGACCTTCACGATAGTTTGCACGGATGGGAACTTCGATAGTCTTACCGGATGTGTTCGCGATAAGTCCGCGCATACCGGCGAGCTGGTTGAGCTGTGAATCGGAACCACGGGCGCCGGAATCGATCATCATGAAGATGGGGTTGTATTTACCGAGGTTGTCCTTAAGACCTGCAGAGACGTCCTTTGTGCAGCGGTCCCAGGCACCGAGTTTAAGGCGTGAAGCCTCTTCGGAGGTGAGCATACCGCGGCGGTAAAGTTTCTCGATCTCGTTGATATGAGCCTCAGTGGAAGCGATTGCCTCCTTCTTGGCATCGGGGATCTTGGCGTCTGAAACGGCAACCGTGATACCCGAAAGCGTTGAGTACTTGTAGCCCTGAGCCTTGATGGCATCGAGTACGACTGAGGTCTCGGCAGTGCCGTGAACTTCAATACAGCGCTCGATGATCTTACCGAGTGACTTCTTGCTGATGGGTTTCTGTCTGAAGAGCTCATCACAGTCGCACTCGAGAAGGAACTCATTGCCGGGAACGCTTCTGTCTATGAAACCGAGGTCCTGAGGAATCGGGTTGTTGAAGATGATTTTACCGAGTGTTGTGTCGATAATACCGGACTTCATGACACCGTCGATCTCTCTCTGCATGCGGACTTTAATCTTGGAGTGAAGAGTGATCTCACCCTCGTCAAAGGCCATCTGAGCCTCGTTTACGTCACGGAAGACCTTGCCCTCGCCCGGTTCGCCGTCCTTATCAAGAGTAAGATAGTATGAACCGAGTACCATGTCCTGTGTGGGAACGGTTACGGGGCGTCCGTCTGAAGGCTTGAGCAGGTTGTTCGCTGCGAGCATGAGGAATCTCGCCTCGGCCTGTGCCTCCGCGGAGAGCGGTACGTGAACAGCCATCTGGTCGCCGTCGAAGTCGGCGTTGAACGCCGTACAGGCGAGCGGATGAAGCTTGATGGCACGGCCGTCAACAAGTACGGGCTCGAAGGCCTGGATACCGAGTCTGTGAAGTGTGGGAGCACGGTTGAGCATAACCGGGTGATCCTTGATAACAACTTCGAGAGCATCCCAGACCTCGTCCTTTGAACGCTCAACCATCTTGCGGGCAGACTTGATGTTGCCTGCGATGCCCGTCTCAACAAGACGCTTCATAACGAAGGGCTTGAAGAGCTCGAGAGCCATCTCCTTCGGGAGACCGCACTGGTACATCTTGAGCTCGGGACCTACGACGATAACGGAACGGCCTGAGTAGTCGACACGTTTACCGAGGAGGTTCTGACGGAAACGACCCTGCTTACCTTTGAGCATGTCGGAGAGTGACTTGAGCGGACGGTTGTTGGGTCCTGTTACCGGACGGCCGCGACGGCCATTGTCGATAAGGGCATCAACAGCCTCCTGGAGCATTCTCTTCTCGTTGCGGATGATGATATCGGGAGCACCGAGTTCGAGAAGTCTCTTAAGTCTGTTATTTCTGTTGATAACACGTCTGTAGAGGTCGTTGAGGTCGGATGTTGCGAAACGTCCGCCGTCGAGCTGAACCATCGGACGGATATCCGGAGGAATTACCGGAATGACGTCGAGGATCATCCACTCGGGTTTGTTGCCCGATGTGTTGAATGCATCAACAACTTCGAGACGCTTTAAGATACGCGCTCTCTTCTGGCCGGAGGCCTTGTCGAGTTCTTCGCGGAGCTGCTCGGCGAGTGCCGGGACATCTATCTCCTCAAGGAGCTTCTTGATAGCCTCTGCGCCCATTCCCGCTTCGAATTCGTCCTCATACTTCTCGCGCATATCCTCATACTCTTTTTCGGAGAGTATCTGATACTTCTCGAGAGGTGTTGAGCCCGGATCCGTAACGATGTAGAGTGCGAAGTAAAGAACCTTCTCAAGAGCTTTCGGAGAGATGTCAAGTATGAGACCCATACGTGACGGAATGCCCTTGAAGTACCAGATGTGTGATACGGGAGCGGCAAGCTCTACGTGACCCATACGCTCACGGCGTACCTTGGCCTTTGTGATTTCAACACCGCAGCGTTCGCACACCTTGCCCTTGTAACGGATTCTCTTATACTTTCCGCAGTAGCATTCCCAGTCCTTTGTGGGACCGAAGATACGCTCGCAGTAGAGACCGTCGCGCTCGGGCTTTAAGGTTCTGTAGTTGATTGTTTCGGGTTTCTTGACTTCACCGTAAGACCAGGATCTTATGGCGTCCGGAGAAGCAAGACCTATTCTGATGGATTCAAATTCAATTTCGTTTGCTGAAACGTTCTGAACATCTGTCATTGTCTTTCTCCTCCTTATTCTTCATTTTCGAATTCGCTGAATTCTTCATCGGACGGACCTTCGATATCATCGATGTCGTTCGAGAATTCGGCGTCTTCGTCTATTTCCGCTTCAATGACTTCGCCGTTTTCATCAACGGTTGTGGCGAAACCTTCAGCACCCTCTGCGTCATTGACGTATGTGGGCTTGAAGTTTTCATTCTCAACGAGGCGGAAGTTTACATCGTCCGTATCAAAGTTCTGCTTGAGGTCGATTTCGTTTTCGTCCTTATCGAGAACCTTGACGTCAAGACCGAGTGCCTGGAGTTCCTTGATGAGTACCTTGAAGGACTCGGGAACGCCTGACTTCGGAACAGACTGACCCTTGACGATGGCTTCGTACGTCTTTACACGGCCGACGATGTCGTCCGACTTGATGGTCAGGATCTCCTGGAGGGTGTAGGCAGCGCCGTACGCCTCGAGGGCCCATACTTCCATCTCACCGAAACGCTGACCGCCGAACTGAGCTTTACCGCCGAGCGGCTGCTGAGTAACGAGCGAGTAAGGTCCGGTTGAACGTGCGTGAATCTTGTCGTCTACGAGGTGATGGAGTTTCAGGTAGTACATGACACCGACTGTTACCGGGTTGTCAAAAGGCTTACCTGTACGTCCGTCGATGAGCTTGGTCTTACCGAAGCGGTATTCATAAGCTTCGTCGATGAAGGCGTGCTCCTCTTCAGTCTTCGTGTTGGACTTCAGATATTTGATGAGGTCTTCGAGAACGAAGCCCTTCTTCTCGTTGGTATCCTCATACTTGAGGACGAGCTGTTTAATCTTGTCAGTGCCTTCGGCAAGGAGCTTGGACTCTGCGAGGAAGTACTGGACATCCTCCTCATGAGCACCGTCGAATACGGGAGTCATGATCTTCCAGCCCTTTGAACGTGCGGCCATACCGATGTTTACTTCGAGAACCTGACCGATGTTCATACGTGAAGGAACACCGAGGGGGTTGAGTACGATGTCAAGCGGTGTGCCGTCAGGAAGGAAAGGCATATCCTCCTGAGGAAGGATGCGTGATACGACACCCTTGTTACCGTGGCGGCCCGCCATCTTATCGCCGACCTGAATCTTTCTCTTCTGTGCTATATAAACGCGCACGCTTTCGTTGACTCCGGGCGGAAGCTCGTCGCCTGCGGCACGTGTGAATACCTTGGCATCAACGATGATACCGAACTCACCGTGAGGAACCCTGAGGGAAGTATCACGTACTTCACGGGCCTTCTCACCGAAGATCGCACGGAGGAGTCTCTCCTCTGCCGTGAGCTCTGTCTCGCCCTTAGGAGTAACCTTTCCGACGAGGATATCACCGGCACGGACCTCAGCACCGACACGGATGATTCCGCGCTCGTCGAGATCCTTAAGAGCATCGTCACCGACACCGGGAACGTCGCGTGTGATCTCTTCAGGTCCGAGCTTGGTGTCACGGGCCTCTGCCTCGTACTCTTCGATATGAACAGATGTGTAAACATCTTCTTTAACAAGTCTCTCCGAAAGGAGAACGGCATCCTCGTAGTTGTAACCTTCCCAGGTCATGAAACCGATGAGAGGGTTGGTTCCGAGTGCAAGCTCGCCTTCGTGTGTCGAAGGACCGTCTGCGATAACCTGTCCCTTGGTGACCTTCTCGCCCTTGTTGACGATAGGTCTCTGGTTGATGCAGGTACCCTGGTTACTTCTTGTGAACTTAAGAAGATTGTAATCGCGGATCGTACCCTGCTCGTTGCGGATGCGGATGAGGTTCGCCGTAGCCTTCTCAACCGTTCCGTCTTCCTCTGCGATCACGCAGACGCCCGAGTCGATGGCGGTCTTAAGCTCCATACCTGTTCCGACAACGGGTGCCTGAGGCTTAAGAAGCGGAACTGCCTGACGCTGCATGTTCGAACCCATGAGGGCACGGTTAGCATCGTCGTTCTCAAGGAACGGGATAAGGGCTGTTGCAACCGAGAATACCATCCTCGGGGATACGTCCATCAGGTCGATCTTGGACTTGAGGAACTGAGAAGTCTCGTCCTTGTAACGACCGGAAATGTTGTTGTTAACGAAATGGCCCTTCTCATCGAGAGGCTCGTTAGCCTGTGCAACGATGTACTTGTCCTCTTCGTCGGCTGTGAGGTAGATAACCTCGTCTGTAACCTTGGGATTCTCGGGATCCTTCTTGTCAACGATCCTGAAAGGAGCCTCGATAAATCCGTACTCGTTGATCCTTGCGTAGGATGCGAGCGAGTTGATAAGACCGATGTTAGGACCTTCGGGTGTCTCGATGGGACACATACGGCCGTAGTGAGTATAGTGAACGTCTCGAACTTCGAATCCGGCACGGTCACGCGAAAGACCGCCGGGGCCGAGTGCCGAAAGACGACGCTTATGTGCAAGCTCACCGAGAGGGTTGTGCTGGTCCATGAACTGTGACAGCTGCGAGCTTCCGAAGAACTCCTTAACGGCTGCGGTCACGGGCTTAATGTTTATGAGGGACTGAGGGGATACGCCGTCAAGGTCCTGGGTCGTCATCCTCTCACGAACGGTCCTCTCCATACGAGCAAGACCGATACGGTACTGGTTCTGAAGGAGCTCACCTACCGCACGGATACGTCTGTTTCCGAGGTGGTCGATGTCGTCCTTGTTACCTACACCGTACTCAAGATGGCTGTTGTAGCTTACGGAAGCGAAGATGTCTTCCTTGGTGATGTGCTTGGGTATAAGATCCGTAACATGGCGTCTGATCTGATCCTTGAGCTCTTCCTCGTCCTTATAGGTCTCAAGGAGCTCCATAAGTGCGGGGTAATAAACGTTCTCGGTGATGCCGAGCTTCTCGCGCAGCTCTGCGGTCATCTTGAACGGAACATGCTCGGCGATATCGACCATGAGGTTCGAAAGCACCTTAACATTGTGCTCCTCTGCCTGGATAAGGATCGAGAACACGCCGGCGTTCTGAATCTTGTCTGCGATCTCGGTCGTGATCTTAGTGCCTGCCTCGGCAATGATCTCACCTGTCGAAGGATCCATAACATCCTCAGCGAGCACGAAGCCCACTACGCGGTTGTGGAGATGAAGCTTCTTGTTGAACTTGTAACGTCCAACCTTGGCAAGGTCGTACCTTCTTGCATCAAAGAACATGCTGTGGATGAGTGACTCAGCACTCTCAACAGACACGGGCTCACCGGGACGGAGCTTCTTGTAAAGCTCTTTGATACCTGCTTCGTAGGTGTCGCTCTCAGAAGGATCCTTCATAAAGGACTGCTGGATCTTGGGCTCCTCACCGAACATGTCGATGATGGACTGCTTTGTACCAAGTCCGAGAGCGCGCAGAAATACAGTGATCGGAACCTTACGGTTGCGGTCAACTCTTACGTAGAAAATGTCGTTGCTGTCGGTCTCATACTCAAGCCATGCGCCACGGCTGGGGATCACGGTGCATGCGTAGAGCTTCTTACCGAGCTTATCGTGTGTAATCTCGTAGTAGATACCGGGAGAACGAACGAGCTGGCTGACAATGACACGCTCAGCTCCGTTGATAACAAAAGTACCGGTCTCAGTCATAAGCGGGAAGTCACCCATAAAGATCTCGTGATCCTTGATGACATCCTCGTCTTCTTTATTATGAAGTCTTACTTTTACTTTCAAAGGTGCCGCGTATGTCGCATCTCTTTCCTTACATTCCTCTATGGAATACTTGACATCATTCTCACAGAGCTGGAAGTCGATGAATTCAAGGCTTAAATGTCCGTTGTAATCCTCGATGGGGGAGATATCCTGGAACGCCTCCTTAAGACCTTCTTCAAGGAACCAGCGGTATGACCTCTTCTGGACCTCGATGAGGTTGGGCATTTCGAGAACTTCCTTCTGTTTCGAATAGCTCATTCTTACGCCCTTACCCAGCTTAACGGGACGTATTCGGTTTTTTTCGATCATTGACGTCACCTCATTATTTATTTTCAATTGCCCAAGCAATTATCATCATTTTTGCGACCGTCTTTCATAAGACAAAAGACTGTTTTTCTTCGAATTTTCGCGCAAAATCTATAGGACGTCCTCCTTTTTCTCTCAAAAGGGAACACCCTACATCTTTTGTTGAAAAACTATTAGAAAAAGCTTTGCATTATCGCTCCAATGTGCTATAATATATCCAAAGCGGCATTTGTTTGGACAAATGTGCATCATCCATATTACCACGTATTTATCAAGTCGTCAATTGTTTTTTTCTTTTTGTGTTCGTTTTTTACGCCACCTTTTGATCAATACCATTAATACTCTTCGCTTGGGTCTGTTTGTGTTTAGTTTTTCACTTTTTAACCTTTTCAAGGTTTCACGAGGTTCGTTTCTATGAGTTCGTTATGCTACTCTCTTTCCCGATTCTCCGATATTGCGGCTTTTTATTTTCTCGCTCTTCTTGTATCGGCGGCTGTATCTGACTTCCGAGAAAGAAGCATACCGGAACACATGGCACATACATGCTTCTTCTTTGCGGTCGCCGGTTCTTTTGATCCCGACCCCGGTTTCTTCCTTATGAGAGTGATCGGAGCAGTATTCTGCTTTCTGCTTCTTTTCTCGGTCTATCTTTTAACGCACGGGAGAGGATTCGGAGGAGCCGATGTAAAGATCATTTCACTTTCAGTTCTTGTCTTAGGCTTCTTTGACACTGCAGAGGCTCTTCTGTGGGGTTGCTGTCTCGGTCTGTTTTTTGAGATCGTCAGGCCCCGTCCTCCGAATACAAAAAGCGACGGTATACCCATTATCACATTTTTTGTTCTAGGAGAGATTTTAAACCATGTTTTCATTTGATGTCATTTGTTTGCATTTGTCATACGTCCATGTTATAATCTAAACAGAACTACGATTATAAGGAGGCTTTTGTTATGGCACAAGCAATGGTAAGTTTTAGAATGGATGAGGAATTAAAACAGGAAATGGAAAATACATGTAGAAAAATGGGCCTCACCGTGTCTGCTGCGTACACTATGTTTGCCACAAAGGTTACGCACGAACAGAGAATACCCTTTGAAATCACAGCCGATCCTTTTTACAGTAAAGAAAACATGGATCGACTTCGTCGAAATGCAGCCGAGATGGATAAAACCGGCGGAACAATACATGAGGTTACTCTTGATGATTAAATCTTGGACTGACGATGCCTGGGAAGATTTCGAATACTGGATCGAAAACGACAAGAAAACCACCAGGCAGATAAAAAGGCTCCTAAAAGATATCGATCGAAACGGATATAAAGGGGTAGGACATCCCGAACCATTATCCGGAGATCTGTCCGGTTATTGGAGTCGTCATATTGACGAAAAGAACCGCATTGTTTATAAAATTGAAGAGGGAATTATTAAAATAATACAGTGTGGTTCTCATTACAGAGACAAATAATACAAGAAAACGCACCCCGCGGGGTGCGTTTTCTGTATTTGAAAGATTGAATTACTTAAGTGTAACCTTAGCGCCTGCTTCTTCAAGCTTCTTCTTAGCGTCCTCAGCCTCTGCCTTGGAAGCGCCTTCCTTGATAACCTTGGGAGCGCCGTCAACAGCGTCCTTAGCTTCCTTGAGGCCAAGACCGGTGATCTCACGAACAACCTTGATAACCTTAACCTTCTCAGCACCAACTTCTGTAAGCTCGATGTTGAACTCTGTCTTCTCTTCCTCAGCTGCGCCTGCTGCGGGACCTGCTGCAACTACTGCAACGCCTGCTGCTGCAGAAACGCCAAACTCTTCTTCACAAGCCTTAACAAGATCGTTAAGCTCTAAAACGGTCATGCCCTTGATAGCATCGATAAATTCCTGTGTTGTCATTTAAGTTTCCTCCATTATAAATGTTGTTGTACTACGCATGTAGTACGTACGATAGTGCTGTGCATCAAAACTATGATGCGAGTAGTGTTTTCCTTAAGCCTCTGCCTGCTTCTCTGCGATCTGCTTGATAACACGAGCGAGATTGGAGATAGGAGACTTGATGCTGCCAAGCAGCTTGGAAATAAGTACGTCTCTTGAAGGGATTGTTGCAATAACCTTGCATCCTGCTTCATCGTAGAAGGTACCGTCGATAACGCCGGCCTTGAACGTAATCTGGGGAGCGTCCTTCATGAACTCTGCAAGTACTCTTGCGGGAGCTGTAGCGTCATCAGCGCTGAATGCTACTGCCGAAGGTCCGTCAAGAACCTTGTCGAGCTGAGCGTAATCTGTGCCTTCGAAAGCTCTCTTCATGTAGGTGTTCTTATAAACCTTATAAACAACACCGGCTTCCCTTAACTTCTTACGAAGGATTGTGTCCTGCTCTACAGTAAGTCCGCAGTAATCAACGATGACTGCTGCCTTGGCTGTTGAAACATGACCCTTGATCTCTTCGATGATGGGGGCTTTAAGCTCTACCTTAGCCATTTTTGTTCCTCCTTATTAGATTTTGGGGGAAGACGATATAAAAATCGGCTTCCCTGCCGAATTGCAGGAAAGCCGTTATAATCATGATAGTATTATACCAAAATCAAAATCAGCTTCCTCGGCAGGCGATGAACTCATCATTATGTCGGGCGGAAACCCGATACCTGCTGTCTTCGGACAGTGCCGCTTTCGCGACAAGAGATAATTTACCATGCCGAGAGCTGTGTTGTCAAGAGGTTTTTCTGTATTTCCCGCATCCTCTCCTCACCGACCCCCGCTTTTTCAGCATATCGTGGCCAGTCTGCGAGAACTGTTTTTACTCTGTTTATCGCTTTTTTTCCAAACGTCGCAGAAACCCCTATTTCCTTGCCGAATTGAAGTAAGTCAACGTCGTTTACATCGGTCATTTTCCCGTTCAGTGTCATCTGGTGCTTTGACAACCACCTGTTTCCCGGATTGTATGCATACGTCAGATCGTACGCCGGAGACAACGTCCAGTTTCCCTTCCTGTCCATAAGGAAAGAAAAGTTTTTAACGTGGTCATCACAGTTTTTAGCTGCCATGTTGAAGACTGCACGGATAAAGATCTGCTCCATTCCGTCCTTCCCTATCCCAAGCCTTCTCGCAAACAATGCATATGCTTCATAACTAAACGCTCCGGGGTTATTAAAATCGGAGTGTGTCAGCGCTCCCAAAGACTGCATATGAACTTTCTTTCCGTTTTGTCGATCAAATCGCTCCGTAATAAAATGTGTCAATCCGTCCTTTTGGTATAACCGGCACTCGGTCATGTCGATTCCGCAGTCTTTCGCCATCAGATAATAAGCGTATTCCACCTGCGTGTACTGCTTTTTATCGATAACTCCATAGTCTCCGTTATTGTTAAGGCCTCCGAACTTCATTATCCAGTATCTGAAGCCCTCTCCTGCATCGATTTGCCCCGATCGGATCTCATCCGTTTTTTCGTTCCATGCGATCACTGCCTTTGCCCGTGCGCCTCCGGCAGAGGATCCTATCTCCATTATCTGTGCGATGGTTGCATCGGATGCGGTTTCAATCACCGACTGCTTTTTGGACAATATACTTTCTGCCAGTTCTGTCATTCTCGTAACATCAATCGATATATTGGAAGACAGGGGACCTGTCTGCGGAGCATACTCAAGTGCCCCCATGCTTCGCTTCCCTGAATAACAAAGTCTTTCCAATGCGGTAACAGTCTCCGCCTTCCTCCCTTGTTTAGCCAGCCATTGATTGACAACCTCGTTTCCGAATCTGTCCGGCAACGAATCCGCGATCATCCCCGGAAGCCCCTGAAATGTTTCAATCGGAAGCTCTGGGAACGCATATATTTTCTCCGATAGCGGCATCATAAACGGAGCCACCTCTATGTGACTGTTCAAAAAAGCCGGATCATATTCGAATCTGACATGTAAAGTATTCTCAGGTTGATATAATGTCCCTATTTTTGTGCCCCACAAAAACACTTCCACGGTATTGATCATCGTTCGTCACCCCACTTCCATTCGGTTTCTGCCTGCTCTCCTTTTGAATGACGCACTCTTTTTTTTGTTTTTTCATGCGACAAGTGATACGAAGGTCGTTCTTCAGGATCAGGAATAACACCCTCAAGGTTTTTTCCAATCCCAAGGGCACACAAAATAGATACAGCCTTCGAAAGACTGATGTCCTCTCCCCTCTCGAAACGGGAAACGGTTCCGACGGAAACCATCGCCTTATTGGCAAGCTCGTCCTGCGTCATCTGCGCAGACATACGATACGCCTGCTCTCTGCGTATGAGCTCTCTTAGTATTTCTTCTTTCGTACTTTGATGATCGATCTTCATGGCCTGTATTTAATCCTCAATATCTTGCTTTTTATCTGTTATTACGCTCTATAACCATCAACATGTTGGTTCTTAACTTACAAGATACATCAGGTGGTCAATTTTTACAATATCATTTTGAAAATATCCTTCACGTGATCGATCATCATTTTGTTGATCCCCGATATATACACCCTTTTTCGCCCCTGCTCAAGGCCCTTAAGGCTTATGTTGCTTCCGTTTCTCTCTACAGAAATCTTTTTGTTGCCTGCTGTGACACTTACTATCTCCGAGGACGGAATCGAGATCGTTTGCGCTTTCCCGTTTTTCTTAACGGTGATCTTTGCAGTATTTCGTCTGTATTTATTCAGTAAAGCCTGTTATAAACTTCAGTCTTATCCCTCTGAATATCTTATTTCTTTAGTGGGCAGGCTGCACACCTTTTATAATTGAGTATTTGATAAACTTTATCGGTGTAGAGGTTCTTTAAAAGGTTGTGATCGACGGAACGGAGGTTGATATAATGAAGCACATTAAGGCTTTTGCAATTGTGAATGTTATTGTGGGCGTTGTACTCTTAATGGCAGGGGTGTTCTTGTTATTTGAGGAAGACACATTCCCTGCACCGTTAATCACAATTCCTTTGGGAATCGTGTTCTGGGTTGTCGGTGGAAAGACATTTCGTGACACAAAAAAGGTCGGAGACGATATCTCGAGATTGGGCAAATTAAATATAGTAAATACCGTACTGTTTATTTTGGGATGCATTATCCTCGCTGCAAGTCTCATTTTACCGATAGTAGGTCCGATGATAGGCTAGTCAACGAGTTTTTTCATTAAAAGAACTTCCATGCCGTGAGCAGCCACCCCGGAACGACCACGATGAGGAAGAACGCCCAGCTGATCCACATAAACGTTCGAAGGAATGCTTTACCGTGGCCGGGATATTCACGGATGTAGATGCGGTAATTGATGACGGACGCGAGTGACCCTATGATCGAGCAGAGGCCCGCCGTGTCAAGTCCGTAGATCAGGCCCGTGAAGTTCTCCGTGAACGGGTAGAGCACGATCGACGCGGGGACGTTCGAGATGAACTGGCTTAAGATAATGGACCACCAGTACTCGTTGCCCGCAACCTTCTCGTGAAGGAAGCTGCTGATCGCTTCGTTGCCCGTGATCGACGACGAGAAAACAAAGAAGCAGAAGAACGTGAGCAGGAGCACATAGTCCACGCTGAGGAACAGCTTGCGGTTGACGATCAGTACGACCGCGATCACGATCACGACCGCGATATACCAAAACTGAGTGCGGCTCACGATCGTCGCGAGAATCATGACAAAAAGCGCAAGGTAGCTCACGCGGCGCTTCCTTCGCGACGCCTCCCACGGTTCGGTGATCTTCTCCGTGTTGATCTCGATCCTCCTGCCGTGCTCTTTTCTGTACATAACGCATATGAATACAATGAGCAGAATCGCCGATCCAACGCAGAGCGGTGACATGTGCAACATGAAGTTCAGTGCACTGGTGCCGGACTGCTGGTAAAGGAAAAGGTTCTGCGGGCTACCGAAAGGCATGAGTAGCGAGCCACGGATCGCAGCGATATTCTCAAAAGTGATAACGGGCAGGATGCATTCTTCGCGTCCTGCACCCCTGAAGAGCAGGATCGTGAGCGGAACGAAGATGATGAGTGAAACATCGTTCGTTACAAACATAGAGGAAAAGAACACTCCGAAGACGAGAAAAAGCGAAAGCGATCTCATCCCTCCGAAGCGCGAGGAAAGCCTTATGATGGGATTAAAAAGGCTCTCCTGCTTAAAGCCCTCGAGAACGGTCAGCATCATAAAGAGCGTTCCGAGAGTATGCCAGTCGATCTTCGTGAAGAGCTCTGTTGTGGGCGGCGTGATAAAAAGCGAGATGATCGCTGCTGCCACCGCAACTATAAGCATGGGTTCTTTTTTGAGGAATTTCTTAAGTCCTGCCATATATACATTAATCCCCTGTCAAAAATAATATCATCGAACAGGCCAAGTCCTGCTCATTAATCGCACAAAAGGCGAATACCGGTACAAATGCCGATATCGCCTTTTGAATTATATCCACCTATTCGCTGTTTGTAAATCATTTATCAGAACTTCACTTCGTACCAGAACCAGTGATCCGCGAGCCTCTCGGTGTACTCCCTGATCGATGAGCCGGGGTAGTCCTTGCTTTTCCAGCCGGCGCCCTCCTCCACGTAAGAAAGAGATGTCCCCTGGAAACCGAGCGGCTTGTCATCCGGTGAATAGTAGAACCCTCTGTATGTCGAGGCCGGAACTATACCGGCCCCCCAGCCCGTCTTTGAAAACTCCACCATTTTGTTTCGTTTCCAATAATCGACCGTTATCTCGTCGAATGTGTCCCGCGAGTCATCGGTTTTGGAAGCGATCAGGTCGCCCACATATGCCTCGAGGTCCTCTTTGTTTTCAAGGATATAGTCCTTGAGCTCGCTTTTAAGGTCGCTGTTGTCAAAAATGTTGACCACCAGCAGGACCAAAAGGACAACAACTACAACTCCTGCCGCAGAGATCAAAATTGCTTTTTTCTTCATTATTCGTACCCTCCTGTTAATTTACTCCCATTCTATTAACACGTGTATGTTAAACATCCTCAGTATACACCAAACGCTACAAAAGTTAAAGTTTTTTGTTATAATAACTATCAACGATACTCAGCATCAAAGGCTCTATCAGGAATAACGCCTATATTCAAAATGGCCGGGAAAACAAAAAGGAGAGTGCTCGCATGGCAGAATCAGGAAATGGCACACCAATAAAAACCTCATTGTGCTACATAGAAAAAGACGGTAAATACCTCATGCTCTACCGTAACAAAAAGAAAGAGGATCCTAACGGAGGCAAATGGATCGGAGTCGGAGGGAAGTTCGAAGAGGGCGAGACTCCCCTTGAATGTGTAAAGCGGGAAGTCCTTGAAGAAACCGGGATCGTCCTTAACAGCGCTCACTTCTACGGCGTCATAGAATTCCGAAGCGACGGCTGGCCGGACGAGGACATGTACCTGTTCTCAAGCACAGACTACGACGCTTCCGGATTTCACCCCGAAGACTGCAACGAAGGCACTCTGAAATTCATCCCAAAGTCCGAGATCCTCGAGCTCAATTTGTGGGAGGGAGACAGGGTGTTTCTGAAAGCCATGCTCGAGGGGCATGAGCACATCAATCTAAGGCTCTGTTATCAAGGAAATGCACTTTCTAAAACGTTTGAATTATAAACATGTTTTCAGTAACGTAGATCAACACCCCGGGTGATAGAACATACCGAAAACGATAGGAGTCCGACCGACCTACACAAGTATTGTGCTGCTCGGGAGGCCGCCATGTTCGCTAGCGGCCGGGAGAGCAGCAGATAATACGCAGTGTAGTAGGGTAGGACGACGTGTTTTCCGGTATATTCTATCACTCGGGGTGTTCTTAGTAACGCTTAAGGGCATGTATCCGACAGGATACATGCCCTTTTCATACATAAACATTATGTCCGAATGAATTCGCTTAAGAATTACTGGAACCTAGCAGTATTGAGCTTGATTCCGGGGCCCATCGTCGATGCGATGGTTGCGCTTCTGATATAAGCGCCCTTTGCTGCTGCGGGCTTAGCCTTGATGAGAGCTCCGATAAGTGTATCAAGGTTCTCTGTAAGCTGCTCCTCTGTGAAGGAAGCCTTGCCTACGGGGCAGTGGATGATGTTTGTCTTGTCGAGACGATACTCAATCTTACCTGCTTTGATATCGTTAACAGCCTTGGCAACATCCATGGTAACGGTGCCTGCCTTGGGGTTGGGCATGAGGCCCTTAGGTCCGAGTACACGTCCGAGACGTCCGACAACGCCCATCATGTCAGGTGTAGCAACAACAACATCGAACTCAAACCATCCGTCGTTCTGGATCTTGGGGATGAGCTCGTCGCCGCCAACATAATCAGCGCCTGCCTGCTCAGCCTCTGCAACCTTGTCGCCCTTAGCGAAAACAAGTACACGAACTGTCTTACCTGTTCCGTGAGGGAGAACTACGGCACCACGAACCTGCTGGTCTGCGTGACGTCCGTCAACACCGAGTCTGAAATGAGCCTCGATTGTCTCGTCGAATTTTGATGTAGCGGTTTTCTTTACGAGACTGCAAGCATCAGCAACAGTGTAAAGCGCTGTCTTATCAATGAGCTTTGCTGCCTCTGTGTATTTCTTTCCTCTTTTCATTATTAACCTCCCGGTGGTATTATCGGGTATTAACCCTTCCACTCGTTATCTCTTTGTGATTTGTGTTGTTATTGAAGACGATCGGACTAATCAGTCCTCTACTACGATTCCCATGCTCCTAGCGGTACCGGAGATCATGCTAACGGCAGCTTCGATGCTTGCTGCGTTAAGATCGGGCATCTTGAGCTCGGCAATCTTCTGAACCTCTGACTTCTTGATGGTAGCAACCTTGTTCTTGTTAGGTGTACCCGAAGCTGTCTTGAGGTTACATGCCTTCTTTAAAAGCACTGCTGCAGGAGGAGTCTTGGTGATGAAGCTGAAGCTTCTGTCTGCATATACCGTGATGACAACGGGAATAATGAGATCTCCCTGATCAGCGGTCCTAGCGTTGAACTCCTTGGTGAACTGTACGATATTAACACCGTGCTGACCAAGTGCAGGACCTACGGGAGGGGCCGGAGTAGCCTTGCCGGCCGGAATCTGTAACTTAATGTAGCCTGTAACTTTCTTAGCCATAATTATTACCCCTTTTCTGGAATAGATTAATTCTCGCTCTTCACATCTGTGAAGTCGAGCTCGACAATTGTTTCTTTGCCGAACATGTCAATGCCGACCTTAACGGTCTGCGCCTGTGTGTTGATCTCTTTGACGATCGCCTGAGAATTCTCCCAAGATCCGTTCATGATCGTAACCGTGTCACCAACCTCGAAATCAATGGTGATCTCGTCGGGTCTGACTGCCATGTTGTCAAGGTCAGTCTGTGTGAGCGGAACGGGCTTGGATCCGGGTCCTACGAAGCCTGTAACACCTCTGGTATTACGAACAACGTACCATGTGTCGTCGTCCATGACCATGCGGATAAGCACATAGCCCGGGAACATCTTCTTCTGGACTTCCTTCTTAGAGCCGTCTTTGAACTCAACTACATTCTGTAACGGAACCGAAACTTCGAGGATCCTGTCCTGCATGTTTCTGTTCTCGATAGCTTTTTCGATATTGGCTTTAACCTTGTTCTCGTAGCCCGAATATGTGTGGACTACATACCAATTAGCATCTGCTGCTGCCATGTTTACCTCATTGATAGTATAATGGTGTCGGTGATCAGGTTCCTAATCCAATCAGATTGATCCCGTACTTGATAGCGAGATCGATAAGAGCGATAAATCCACCCAGTATTACCGAATAAACAACTACAGCCACTGTTTCTTTAACCAGTGTTGTCTTTCCGGGCCAGGAGATCTTCTTGAACTCAGATTTCACGCTCTTGAAAAAGCTCTTTTTTACGGTTATGTTTGAACCGCTGTTGTTCTCTGCCATAAAAACCTCCTTATTTGGTTTCCTTATGCAGGGTGTGCTTCTTGCAGAATCTGCAGTACTTCTTGGTCTCCATCCTGTCCGGATGATTCTTCTTTTCTTTCGTCGTGTTGTAGTTACGCTGCTTGCACTCTGTGCATGCTAAGGTAATCTTTGTTCGCACAACTTCCACCTCCGTTTTAATGATCTCACGTACGATGTGGTGTTCGTACGCGGCTTTTATTGTTGCCGGCAAAATTACGCACTAAAAAAACGCCGTTGCCAGCTCTCCTAATATATCACGCCCCAAAGGCAGTGTCAATAGCGGATTTTAAGGTTTTCGGTTTTCGTCAAATTCTGTAAGATTGAATGTTTCTTAAACTATCCTTGACTGTCGCTAAATAGGCAAGTATTCTAAATGATAAAGGATAATAAAGAATGATAAAAGCCGATCAAAATGATAAAGAACAATAAAGAATGATAAAGAATGATAAAAAATAATAAAAATAATAAAGAATGATAAAGAATGATAAAGAATCATAAAGAATGATAAAGAATGATAAAAAGGGAGGGAGCGGAATGAAAAAGCGGATCATATTAATTGTTTCTGCCATAGTCGTTCTTATAACGGTATTTTTTGTAGTGAACAGTACGTTTTCTACTGAAGCTGATTTCTCGGATGAGACTTTTAAGAAGTGGGTCGATAACACCCCTTGGGTTGGGAAAATGCGCTTTGTCGCTAACTATAAGTGGGTTGTTACGGACACAAAAGTAACCGGAGCAATACTTGAGATATTGTCGAATATACCCAAAACAGCCTACGTAACTAAGGAAGACGATCGATTGGAGCCCTCGGAGGCCGGTTGTTTAAGCCTGTTGATCTATGATGAGAAAGGGAAATTGCTGATGCAGATTTATTCAGGTGCTGAATCGTTACCCTGTGACCTTGTTTGTGTGTTTAGGGATGAGCAGTCGAATCGGATTACGAAAGCCTGGACATATAATACAGAAGTATCTGTTTTTGATATGATTTCTCCGATAATGAAGAAATGCGGATTGAAGGTTTCTGTCACGGATCCGATGTGATCTTAGATAAAGCCAACTGGTTTCGCCGGCATTGGACTCTCAGTAAAGTAAGTATAATATCCCTCCTTTCCCCTGCGAAGCACTGTGATGCAGTGTCCGGCTGGGTGAAGGAGGGATTCTTTTGTTTGCAGCGGATGGATAAAAAGGCACAGCCGGACGGAGAGCTGATCGACAGCAAAGTAGAAGCTTCCCACATGCTAAACACGTGCTAATTGCTTATACTTCTCAGAAATGTTATCATGTTTGCCGGGTGTATAATAGTGGGTGATAAGGAGTTCTTTTTATGAATAGCTTGATCGAATCAGGCATGCAGTACATCTCCATGTTTGCATGTGTATTACTTTTGTATTTTTCGATACTTAAATGCTTTTGGGACGGCGAGAAGAATCGAGTAGTATTGTTTGTTGTCGTTTTTTTTACCAATCCTTTTCTCTTATATTTTGGATTTGGACTCATCGTCAGCATTTTTTATGTCGTTATAAATTTGACTTACGAGCAATTGAGTAACCATGAATATTTGATGACCACTCTTACAAATTCTGTTGAAATCCCGGTCATATCAACATTTATAGTTATGATATTGCAAACAGTCTTGGCCTTAATCGTTGGGAAATGGCTTAAAACAAAGCACATTTCACTGGTTGTTTTTGTATATTTAATGTTTTTGACTCTTGTTCTTAGCTCGACAAGACAATATTTCGACGATTTACAATTTGATACCGCAACACAAAGAAGCCTTTTGTCAGTGGCTGATTATGTACTTTCCTCGCTTACTATGGGGCTCTTTTATTTCTTAAACATAAAAAAGTTGTCCCGATTAACATCCAGACCCTTCGGTACAAGCTGGCGGTTGTTTATTATCCCACCTGCTTTATATTGCATAGTGTACAATATTCTCTCATATCGAATTTGGTTCCAGAAGGATATAGCAATTGTGTTCTGGTTTAACGTTATCTCACTTTTGGTGGATCTCCTTTTCATCTGGGCCTTTTATGTGATCATTAAAAATATCAACGCTACCGGAGACGCCATCGCCGCAAGAGACGAGATCAAGACACTGTCCGTGGAAGTCATGGAAGCTCTTGCCCATACCATAGATGCGAAGGACGAGTACACGAGAGGTCACTCTGTCCGTGTTGCCGGGTATTCAAGAATGATCGCACAAAGAATGGGGCTTTCTCTGGAAGACTGTGAAAATGTCTATTACATGGGACTTCTTCATGATATAGGAAAGATAGGTGTGCCCAACGAGATCATCAACAGCCCCACACGCCTCACCGACGAGGAATACGGAGTGATCAAAACACATCCGGGCATCGGTTTTGATATTCTTGCTGAGATCAAGAGCCGCCCCGATCTGGCAATCGGTGCGCGCTGGCACCACGAGCGTTACGATGGAGGCGGATACCCCGACGGTATAGGGGTCACCAATATACCGATCTTCGCAAGGATTATCGCCGTTGCGGACAGCTACGATGCAATGACCTCAAACCGAAGTTACAGAAGCTATATGCCTCAGGACAAAGTCCGTTCGGAGATAGAGAAGAACGCCGGTTCGCAGTTTGACCCGGACGTTGCAAGATGCATGCTTTCCATTATCGACGAGGATACCGCTTATACGCTGCATGAATAGATTTGTCATTCAAGCAGATGTCACTAATATTTTGCTCAAAACTACTGTCT
>JAEEGJ010010561.1_pt1 | contig 23960 bp, 19 predicted proteins | sample 8958761 | NCBI WGS metagenome assembly JAEEGJ01 (sample SAMN16246546, study PRJNA631951) | gut metagenome | biome: gut microbiome; feature: rumen; material: RS-attached | host: Bos | place: Iran: Karaj | collected 2018-10 | reverse complement strand
TGTTTATGGAAATGGCGCTGAGCAATGCGAGTATGGCCTTCTTGAACATAGCTTTGATGAAAAGCATAAACAGATTGTCTATAAAAAACGCTATAGCGATTTATTTGATTTTGCGAAAAAGTATAATGAAGCATGGAAAATTGTATTCAAGGATGATTCGCTTGAAAAACCTTGTGAAGTCAAGTATCTCGATGTAAAGAAAAATGAAATTACAGACGGATCAGCAGCCAAAGTGGCATGTATAAAATTGGTCTTTAATTTTGGCGCAAATATTGATCCGGTTCTCGTAGAAATGCTGAACGAGCAATTAGCTGAATTTTCATCAGATGGCAAAGCTCATGTCAATGCAAATGGAAACGTATTGCTTGAATTGACGATGGATTTAAAACGATAAAATCGTAAACAGAAAAACGCCCAGCGAATGCTGGACGTTTCTACGAAATATTCTTTCGTCTTTCGTCTGTAGCCACGTAGTGGCGTTCTTTAGTCTATTTTTGGCAGCTTTGCGAGGCTCTTAGCGATGTCTTCATCCGTCGGGATGTAGTCGTTCATTTCGCCGTCGTTGAACTTCTGGTAGGCGACCATGTCGAAGTAACCCGTACCGGTGAGGCCGAACACGATGTTCTTGGCCTGGCCGTTTTCCTTGCACTTGAGGGCTTCGTCAATCGTCGCACGGATGGCGTGGCTGGATTCCGGAGCCGGGAGGATGCCTTCGGTCTGGGCGAAGAGCTTGGCGGCTTCGAATACCTTAGTTTGTTCAACAGATGTTGCACGCATGATGCCCTGATCGTAGAGTTCAGAGAGGATGCTGCTCATGCCGTGGTAGCGGAGTCCTCCGGCGTGGTTTGCAGACGGGATGAAGCTAGAGCCGAGCGTGTACATCTTGGCGAGCGGGCAGACCTTGCCGGTATCGCAGAAGTCGTAGGCGTACTTACCGCGAGTGAAGCTCGGGCAGCTTGCCGGTTCAACGGCGAGGATGTCGTAGTCGGCTTCGCCACGGAGCTTTTCGCCGACGAATGGGCTGATAAGGCCACCGAGGTTGGAACCACCGCCGGCGCAACCGATGATGAGGTCGGCCTTCACGCCGAGCTTGTCGAGAGCGGCCTTCGTTTCGAGACCGATGACGGACTGGTGCAGCAGCACCTGGTTCAGCACGGAACCGAGAACGTAGCGGTAACCCGGCTGCTTCACGGCTGCTTCCACAGCTTCGGAAATAGCGCAGCCAAGGCTTCCTGTTGTGCCCGGGAATTCTTCGTTAATCTTCTTGCCGATGTCGGTCGTCATGGAAGGCGACGGCGTCACGGATGCACCGTAGGTGCGCATCACTTCGCGGCGGAACGGCTTCTGTTCGTAAGAAACCTTCACCATATAGACCTGGCAATCGATGCCGAAGAATGCAGATGCCATGGAAAGAGCGGTGCCCCACTGGCCTGCACCCGTTTCGGTCGTCACACCCTTGAGGCCCTGTTTCTTGGCGTAGTAGGCCTGAGCGATGGCGGAGTTGAGCTTGTGAGAGCCCGAGGTGTTGTTGCCTTCGAACTTGTAATAAATGTGTGCCGGAGTGCCGAGTGCCTGTTCCAAGAAGTAAGCACGGACCAGCGGCGACGGACGGTACATCTTGTAGAACGTCAGGATGTCTTCAGGAATAGGAATATACGGCGTTTCGTTGTCGAGTTCCTGCTTGATGAGTTCGTCGCAGAACACGGGCTGCAGGTCTTCGAATGTCACAGGCTTGCCGGTGCCGGGGTTCAGAAGCGGAGCGGGCTTCTTCTTCATGTCGGCACGGACGTTGTACCATGCCTTTGGGAGTTCGTCTTCGTGGAGATAAGTCTTGACCTGACCATCGAGTTTAAGAGAGTTTCTCATCGTTGTTCCTTTTTTGTGTTGTAACATTCATCTAATTGCGGGTATCTTGCCGGGCATCCAAAATTTTGCAAAAAAAATTAGCTCCCTTTCAAGAGGAGCCTGCATCTTTTAAATACCGTAACAAAAAAACAGACTCCTCGTTATAGAGCCGGCCACCACCAGTAGTTGATGCTTGCTACGAATTTCATGCAAAGAATATATGAAATGAGGTAAGCTTTGGCAACCGAGTTTTTAAGAGAGGCTCGTCCCAAAAAACGATTAATCACTGATTTAATCGATTAATCACTTTTTTTTAAAACTGAAAATGCCGTTTTTCGCTCAAATTCGACGTTTTTTGCGTTGGCACGTTTTTTGCATATAAAAAGGCGACATCTTGTATGTACGGTCGTTGAACGTTTTTTAAAGATTGAAAAAGGAAAAATGAGTACAAATATTTACAATCCAAAAGTTTTCAGGAAAATCTTTGCAAACGAAAAAAATGTTGCGTTGACTACCGATTTCGTGAACGCATGTCTGGAAAAAGTTGATTACAAGTGCATTGAAAATCCGAGAATTGTCGAACCTTATTCGCCTAGTGAATTATGCAATAGGCATATTGGTTCGGAATATTTTTTGAAAGTCGATTTTTGTGAAGCGTTTCCACGAGACCGCATTTTTGTTGAATCTCGACATGAACGGAATTCTATTCTTCGGGACGGGTTAGTTTTCTATGCGGCAAGTCGCGCTAAAAATGTGACAGATAAGGAAAACAACAAACATGTATATTTTGAAAATTTTTTCATTGTGAATATTGTTTTTTATGATGCTTTTCCTGATTTTGAGGAATATCGCCACACGTTCGGGGTTGAATTTAACCCTCCGATGCAATATTTTAAGGATAGGATTGATGTCGTTGTCGAAGTTGGTAAATTTTTAAAGAATTCGGCGGAACTTGTTTACGATAATAGTCGCCTTGCTCAATGGATTCGGGCCATTGACACGCTCAACCGCAATACTGATTTCAGCAATTTTGCAACAGATTCGGTGTTTTGCGCGTTGCAAGATGAAGCAAATTTATGTAAGATGGAAAATGCAGCTTGTTTGCCGCCTCACAGCATACGTTCATAACCATTTTTTTGAAAAATTATATATATTTCCCATATCACCATCAAAAACATTAGGAGCTCCTATGGCAATAAACCACAATCTCTTAACGGGACAGTTCCGTCCTCTTGGCGAAAACAAAGTTGAGCATTCCCTTTCTGCGACCCAGAAAGTGTTGCCCACGCATACGGGGAAAAAGGCCATGCGCCACATGACCCCGCGAAACCGAAAGCCTAAACTCGAAAAATCGTAACGATTGTCATCATCCTGGAGCGTGGTTCGGCAAACTCACTAACCTTGTAAGGTCCCTGAGAGGTACTCTGAGCCTGCCGAAGGATGATTGAATTCATAGAAATCCTAGACGATAGCAGTCATCCTGGAGGGAGCCTTGGGCGACCGATAGGATTCACTGCAATTTTCTATGTTTGCGATTGAGGCTTTTCGTGAACGCAAATCCCTTTGAACTTTTAAAGAAATCCGAAAAATCCAAGGCCCGCCTTGGGGTTATCCATACGGCACACGGCGATGTGACGACGCCCGTGTTTATGCCTGTAGGCACAGCGGCGACGGTCAAGGGGCTTACTAGCCGCGACATCCGCGAACTCGATGCCGAAATCATCCTAGCGAATACGTACCACCTTTACTTGCGACCGGGTACAAAGCTGATTGCCGAAGCGGGAGGCGTGCAGAAGTTCATGAGCTGGAACCGTCCGATGCTCACGGACAGCGGTGGATTCCAGGTATGGAGCCTGAAGCAGTTCCGCAAGATTACCGAAGAGGGCGTGCAGTTTAAAAGTTTATTGGACGGCTCACGTCATTTGTTCACTCCTGCAAGCGTGATGCATGCACAACGCGAAATTGGTGCCGATATCATCATGGCGTTCGACGAGTGCACTCCGTACCCGAGTACCGTCGAAGAAGCCGAAAAGTCACTTGCACTTACGCTCAAGTGGACGCGAGAGGCGAAGGAATGGCTGGAGGCGAACCCGCCGATTCACGGGTATCCGCAGTATTTCTTTGGAATTGTGCAAGGCGGCATGCATAAGGAACTGCGCCAGAAGTCTATCGAAGCGCTCAAGGAAATTGCACCGGATGGTTATGCAATGGGCGGGCTTTCTGTAGGCGAGCCTGTCGAGACGATGTACGACATTGCGGACTTTTGTACAAACTTGTTGCCCGAAGATCGTGCCCGTTATGTGATGGGTGTGGGAACTCCGTGGAATTTGCTAGAGCTTGTGAAACGCGGCGTGGATATGTGCGACTGTATTCTGCCGGCGAAAAATGCACAGGATGGCTTAGTTTATACGCACCAAGGCGTGCTGCGTTACAAGGGTGCAAAATTTGCCCACCAGCACGATTTGCCGCTCGACCCGCATTGCGATTGTTATTGCTGCCGTAATTACAGCCGTGCGTATTTGCGCCATCTCTTTAAGGAAAAAGAACCGCTCGGTTGGACGCTTGCCGCCATCCACAACTTGCATTTTTACATTCACTTGATGAAAGATGTTAAAGCACAAATTGCCGCGGATACCTTCGAAGAATGGGCTACGGAGCAAGTGAATGTGCTGCAAGGGAATGCTGGATAAACCTCGTTGTTGCATATAATACATTTATCGTAGCATAGGAATCCCGATTATTCAAGGTGCCGTTTCTTTTGAAATAATTGTTCAAAAAATATGGATAAAAGCTGCGTTAGGCCGGAGTAACAACTATATTTATTTGTGAAACCGACGGCTTGTTTTTAAAAAAGGAGAAAATTGTGTCTAGGATTATTTTTAGCCTTTGGGTGTGCTTGCTAATTGTGGTGAATGCGTTCGCTATTAACAATGGCGATACGGTCTATGTCAATTATGACTTGCAAGGCGGCATTAACAACCCAAATAACGCGAATTTTTATGTATTTGATCGAAGTAATAAAATTAAATATCCTTTGTTGCCACCCACAAAAGAAGGCTTTGAATTTCTAGGCTGGTATAATACTCGGCAAACACTTAATTTTATAGATAACAGCAAAAGAGATTACTTGTTCTCATACGAAAGTCCTACTCTAGGGAACCAGCTTAGAGTTCATGCTCGTTGGGGAATCATTTCGAAAAAGCCTCAGGTAGATGAATCGGGATGTATGCTGGTTCACGATGCCGCGGAACTTTATGGGGCTGTTAAATTTGCAGACAGCATATCTCGGCGTACCTGTATTTTCATAGAAAACGATATCGTTGTCAATAAGAATCTTTTGTCCTCAAATGGAGACGCGAATAAGGGCGATTTTTACTGGTGGCAACCTTTTAGATCTTTTAGTGGCGTAATTGAAGGGAATGGTCATACCATTTCGGGCCTGTACGGCAATGTGGGCTTGATTCAAGAGGTTTCGTATGGTAATACGGTTATTCAGAATTTGGGAATTGTAGATTCGTATTTTAGCGGCGAAAATGCAGGTTCTTTTATATCAAATGTTTTTTACGGCAACCTTGAACTAAAGAATGTGTTCAGCTCGGCTACTGTTATAGGTACAAAAGGTTATGTCGGGGGACTCATTGGCTTCGTCGATGTTTTTGGCGACCCTTGTGTCGATATCACTTTTGTTGCGGCTAGAAACCCTGCCGCATATACTATTCGTAATGGTCAGCGTTTCGTGACTATCGAAAATTCCTATTCTGTTGGTTATTTGAGGGGCGAGGAAGGAGGCGGACTTGTTGGAATTTTGGATGCTATTACTATTAAAAATTCCTTCTATGCGGGCAAAATTGATGTGACCAAAAAGTTCTCGGGAATTGGCCTGAAACAGAAGAAAACATGTTTAGTGCTTTCAGATGAAGATTTAACATTTGAGAATGTTTTTTACCCGGAAAAATTCTTGAATAGTGGATTTGAGGCTACGCCCGCATCGGATACGGAATTTGCCAATGGATCAGTTTACGAAAAATTGAAAAAAGGGACAGAGTACCCGATTTGGCAGCAGAAATCTGGCGATTCGTACCCGACATTGAACGGGGTGTATTATGACATTTTATATTACCTGAACAAGGGTGTCAACAACGCATCGAATCCGACCTACTTTATGCCCAAACAGGAAGTTGTTTTGAAACCCGCGTCAAAAGAGGGCGATGTTTTTGAAGGCTGGTTCACCGATTCCATCTTCACGAAACCGGTTGAAAAAATTTCTGCTACAGCGGAAGGTAACCAAAGAGTCTTTGCCAAGTGGAAAAACTGGTATTCTATTACTTACGTGAATGACGGTGACTATGGAATTGGAGGTTCGTCAAATCCAAAATACCGCGATGCGGATTCGGCGACTTTTGTGCTGGAGGAACCCATTGGAAATGGTCGCACTTTTGAGGGGTGGTTTACGGATTCGACATTCACGAAGCGGGTGACTGAACTGCCTCAAGGTAATACCGAAGATATCGTCCTTATTGGCAAGTGGAGTGGTCGCGAAATTACCTTGATTTACGACTTGCATGGCGGCACGATGGGTGATGAAAAGAACCCGGAAAAAGTCGTAAATGGCGAGAAAATCCTTCTTAAAAATCCGACTCGCGAAGGTTACATTTTCCGAGGTTGGATCAATCCTGCAAAGTCTGGAATTTATCTGAATACGCGTTATGAGGCCTATTCCGCCAAATACGATACAATTTATTTTGATGCTAAATGGGTTTATGAACCTGTAAAACCGGCGGTAGATTCTAACGGCTGTTACCTTGTAACCAATGTTCATGAACTCTACTATTTCAACGATTTTGCAAATGACTGTTTGAATGAAAATCCGCCTGTTGATGCATGTATCCAAATCATGAACGATATTGTCGTGCATGAAAAATTAGATAGTTTGGGCCCTCAGGTTTTTGTCAACTATCATGGTTATGTGAGCTGGACTCCCTTAAATGGTTATAATAATCCGTTTGTCGGAATAATTTACGGCAATGGGCACACGATTAGTGGTTTGTTTATGGACTCAAAACTTCCGCAACCCGATGTCTTTAACGGAATCATTCAAAATAAAGCATTCGACGGAAAGTACCCTGAAGTGCAGAATTTGTACATATCGAACTATTACTACGATTGCGAAGTACACCCTGCGAAACTCTTGATAAACGCAAAGGGCTACGGCAATGGCGGCAGAACGTATATCCGCAAGGATTTTGCCCCGACTCCGCTGAAAGCAACTCGCGACCGCCGTTTTGACATCAAAGGCCGTAGCTCAAAAATTCGCCCCAATTATGGCGTGTTTTTCTAGTAGAATATTACGATTGTAAAAAACAACTGTATTTGCAAACGGTTGATTGCAGAAATCGGCAGAAATGTGTTTTTGCCGTTTTTTCTTGGTAGATTTGTATTCTGGCATAAAATGATTGTACCCTCTTGACATATACACATCAAATAGGTATATTAAGGATGATTCAAAGTTTTGCAGATCGAGAAACAGAACGAGTCTATTATCAAGAGTTTTCTAGACGGTTGCCTAACTCAATCCAAAAGGTTGCGTTAAGAAAATTAATGATGATAGACAATGCGAAATGTCTTGACGATTTACGAATCCCGCCAAATAATCGTTTGGAATTGCTGCATGGTGATAGAAATGGACAGTATTCCATCCGCATTAACGATCAATGGCGAATTTGTTTTTCGTTTGATGGCGGACATTTTTTTGATGTTGAAATAGTTGATTACCACTAGGAGTAAATCATGAGCAAGCGTATTGATACACCTACAATCGGGGAAATTCTTAACGAAGAATTCTTTATTCCCATGGGATTATCCGCCTATAAGGTCGCTCAGGCTATCAATGTTCCTGTTTCAAGAATCCAAGATATACTACATGACCGCAGGCGAATAACCGTTGACACCTCTTTGAGGCTGGCGAAGTTTTTTGGCGTGTCTGACGACTATTTCATCTCTCTGCAAGATGATATTGATATCCGAAATCTTAAAATCGAGATTGCTGAGGAACTGGACAGAATTAAACCGGTGGTTGTCGCAAATGCCGATGTTCGTAAATAAAGTGAAGCTTTAATGGCTTTTCTTTTGTTCCAAGTGTGCGATAAACGATTGCATGCTAATTGGTGACTAATCCAATAACTGAAATTCAATGTTTTTTTCTTTTTTTAATTATGGGGAAGCTTACACGCCAATAGTGTAAAAATTGACTTTTTTTGCAAACGGTTGTTTGCAAAATTCGGCGAAAATGTGTTTTTGCCGTTTTTTCTTGGTAGATTTGTAGGCACTTGATTTTAAAATTTGAAAAAGGTATATTTGAAATATGGCTTTACCGTATAATACAATTCCGATTTTAACGGGTGAAGTTGCCGAAGAATTTAACCGTCAGGTGGAATACAATTCTAAGTATTTGGCAGGCTCCCAATATAGCGCCGAGAAAGAGGCGTGGTGTCGTAGTATTATCGAAAATTCTAGATTGGATCAGCTAAAGAGAACTTCATCAAAATGAAATTGTCGGATTTTTCTTTTTGTACTCTCGGAGCGCCCATCCGAGACTTGTCCTCGTTTGATTGTGGACGTAAATCTATTAACGATTTCTTTAGAAACGAGGCCTTAGATTATCAAAGCGAATTGTTTGGAAAAACATATTTGCTTACACCTCGTAATGATTTAAGTAAAGTTGCTGCGGCTTTTACTGTGGCGAATGCGAGCTTGTTCAATCGGTTGCTTCCAAATTCTAGAAAAAAGAAGGTAGGTTACGAAGTTCGACATTCGAAAGGGGATATAAACCATCCTGCCGTCTTGTTGGGGCAACTAGGTGTTGACCTTCAGTTTGCAGGTCATGGGCTAGGATCGCAAATTATAGAATTTGTTGCACAGTGGTTTGCTGGGGAGAAAAATAAGTCGGGGTGTCGGCATATGATTGTAGATGCCTTCAATGAAAGTGAACTTTTATCGTTCTACGCTAATTGCGGTTTAATGCCTGTTTTTGGAAATATTGAGCAAGAGCGTAAATACAGGCAACTTGAAGATGATGGCAGACCTTTGAATACTCGGCTGTTGTATCGTGACCTGGTATTGTTGCGGAGAGAATCTATTCGAGGGTAGATCGCCTTCGCATAACAATAATTTCAGCTTAAAAACAGATGTATGGGTTTAAGGCGCAGCGAGGAAATTTTCTACCTTTGGCGCATGATTAGTATTACCAAGCTTTTGATGGATACCCCGAACTTTGGGGATTCTCTTCGTTACGAACCTCACGCTCACAAGGCGACAAACGGTGTGGGCGCAGGACGTGGCCCGGTGGTGGTGTGGAACTGCACGAAGACTTGTAATTTGAAGTGCGTCCACTGCTATGCGCGTTCCGAGGCGATTAAGTATCAGAACGAACTTACGCACGAAGAGGGTATCAAGCTTATTGATCAGTTGGCGGATTTCAATGTGCCGGTGCTGTTGTTCAGCGGTGGCGAACCGCTTTTGCGTCCGGACTTTTTTGAACTTGCGAATTATGCGGCGAGCAAGGGCATTCGTCCGACGATTTCGACGAACGGCACTTGCATCACGCCGGATGTGGCGCAGAAGCTCAAGGCGATGGGTGTGGGCTATGTGGGCATTAGCTTGGATGGTCGCGAAGAGACACACGACAAGTTCCGTGGTAAACCGGGTGCATACCAGCTCGCGTTGCGCGGTATCCGCAACTGCGTGGCGACGGGCCAGAAGGTCGGGCTGCGCTTCACGATTACGCGTTACAATGTGCAGGATTTGAATGCGATTTTTGACTTGCTCGAAGCCGAAAATATTGACCGTGTGTGCTTCTATCATTTGGTGTATAGCGGTCGTGGTTCTGCGATGGTCGCAAACGACTTGAACCATGAAGAGAGCCGCAAGGCGATGGATTTGATTATCGACCGCACTCTGGATTTCAAGAAGCGCGGAATCAACAAGGAAATTTTGACCGTCGATAACCACGCGGATGCCGTTTATCTGTATCAGCGCATGAAGCGCGAAGATCCGGCGCTTGCAGAAAAGGTTTTGGAACTGATTCAGCGTAACGGCGGTAATCGCAGCGGTATGGCGTTTGGCAATATCGACAGCGTTGGCAATGTGCATCCAGACCAGTTTACGCAATATATTACGCTAGGGAATGTTCGAGAACGTCGCTTTGGTGATATCTGGACGGACTTGTCGAACCCGATTATGGCGGGGCTCAAGGACCGCAAGCCGCTTTTGAAGGGACGTTGCCCGAAGTGCAAGTTCTTGAATTTGTGCAATGGAAACTTCCGCACGCGTGCCGAGGCGGTGACGGGTGACTTCTGGGCTGAAGACCCAGCTTGCTATTTGACGGATGAGGAAGTGGGAATTTAATAGAAAAGTGGCTAGTAAACAGTGGTTAGTGGTTAGGGCGATGCTATGTCATGCCCACCGCTGAGTGGGCATCTCCTAAGAATGAACTCTTTTGAACAGCAAATTCTCGATGTGATTCAGGATGCGTTCCCGTTGGCGGAACGTCCGTACGCTGTCCTTGCAGAAACGCTCGGCTCGGACGAAACGACGGTTTTCGATACTGTTGAGCGTTTGCGCGCTTCTGGCGTGATTCGCCGTATCGGTGGAGTGTATGATTCCAGGAATCTCGGTTTTATTTCGAGACTTTGTGCGGGAACGGTTCCTGCTTCGTCGCAAGATTTTTCGTCAGAACCGCACGATGAAACGCCGATGGAAAAGTTTGCCGCAGTCGTGATGAGCGAACCTGCGATTACGCACAATTACATTCGCAGCCACGAATACAATGTGTGGTTTACGGTCATTTCCGAAAATGAATCCGCAATCCAGGCTGTTGTAGAACGAATTTGTGCGAAAACGGATTTGCGCGATGTGCACGTTCTTACCGCTACGAAGAAGTTCAAAATCAATACGGTGATGGGCGCTAGCGTGCCAGTGGTTAGTAGGCAGTGGTTAGTAAACAGGGTTGGAGACGAGAGCGTTGTGACGGAACGTTGCGAGGCTAACCTCAGCGAATTTACCAAAAACGACATTGCGAGCGAAGCGCGGCAATCCACTACGGGTGCATTAACAGATGCTGACCGCACCCGTATTCGCACAGCATGTGATGACATTCCGCATACGCTTACGCCGTTCAAGAATTGGGGCGTATCTTGCGACGAACTCCGTGAAGACCTTGCTGTAAAACGCATGCGCCGCTTCGGCGCGATTCTCCGACATCAAGATGCGGGGTTCCCTTGCAATGCGATGGTGTGCTTTAGGATAGACGAAAGACGAGAGACGGGAGACGAGAGTGGTTCGGCGTGCTCACAAATTTTGCGCCATCCTGAGCGTTTCGATGACGTTATCCAGAACGGGGCTGCGGTTCAAAAGGCGGGTTCGATTCTTGCTTTGAATCCTCACATTTCGCATTGCTACGAGCGTCCGTCTTTTGAAAAATTTACGTACAACTTGTATGCAATGATGCATGCGCAGACACCCGAAGATTTGGATGGTTACATCAAGGATGCTGTTGCTCTGTTAGGCAACACCGAATATGTTGTTCTTCATTCCCTCAGGGAACTCAAGAAAACTAGCTTCAAGTTCTTTGCTTGATACGAACTTCAATACGCTTAAATTCTGACTCCGAATCCCGCAGATACGACTCCACGCTGTCCAAAAGAGAGCAGATGAAGTATAATGTTAAATTCTCTTCCTATTTCAAGTCCTAAGAAAGTAGCATGAAACATCGGTGTAACGTCTTTCCCGAGAATGCAAATCCCGGCGTCTAATTCCAAGAATGGATTTACAAAACCGCTGTTGTTGAAGTTGAGCTTTAGTTTTGGCATAAATGTAAATGCTGAAAAATTCTCGATAGGATGTGCATAGTTAAAGACTATTCCTGATTCGACAACTTCATTGAATTTGTACCCATAATCTATCGAAAAAGCACCAAGCATGGATTCTTGCAATTCTGCGGAACCCAAAGAGAAAATAGCTGTACCTACAGAAGCGTAAGCGGCGGCGATATCTGTTATTGTGATGATTCCGTAAGTGAATGAAATACTGTGATGTTTAAGCGTGTCTTTGGGGGTGCTTAATTGTGCCATGGAACGGTCTGTTTGATTTTCTTGGTTTATGGAGGGGTGCCTAGTGGAATCGGTTACCTGGATTCCCTCTCTGGCTTGGGCATTTTCTACGTATGCCTCCATTTCCCATGCGCTGGCCTGCGATACAAAAAATAACAGAAAAATCGTTGCGGAAAAACATCTTTTGAACATTCGAAAAATATCCTTGAGAAATGAAACTTTAAATAAATTATATAAAAAATATTGCTTTAGTGTGCAAAAAAAAATTTCCCCCGTTGTAAAAACGTTTGCTAAGAGGTGAATGATCCGTTATTGCACGAAAAAGAATGTAATTTTTATTTTTTGGGGGCATGTGCAATATTTACATGGCCGGCATGAGCCACAAGGTGGCCGAAATCGCTATTCGCGAAAAGTTTTTTATCCTGCATTTAATAGACAAAAAAAACTTTTTTATATTTTCGTACACATGTAAAAATTCCTTTTTCGTCAATAAAGAATGATTGAATATGAAAAAAGAACAAAAAAACGTTTATGGGTGCTTTGTTGCACTTTTGGCCTTTATCATGGCAGTGCCTGCGGTTGTACTTGCCGAAACAGTCTAATCATGACAATACGTGGTACTTTACGGGAACATATAGCTACAAAGATTGGGGTGACGATGAAAACGCCGAAGAAATCGGGCTTGCCTACGCATTTGCCGGAAAAAGCGTTGGAAACGTATCTCAGGGACAGTTCGGTCGCGACACCAAGGAATCTTACGCAACACCGATGCGCGCCTACCCCAGGAAAAAGGACGATGGTGTACGTCTCACTAGCTGTGCGGCGGCTGTCCGTGCATGGGGTGCCGCCTCGTACAGTGTCAGCACCGGCTTGTCCGAATTCATCGATGTCGAGTTCATCGATGAAAATAAGAAGACGACCGCCGTGGGCCGCCTGAATACCGTCACGGGTGAAATAAGGGTTGACAAGTGGTTCGACCTCAAGGGCCGTTCCATTGGCAACAAGGCGAACAGGGCTCGCGGTGCGTACTACGGCAAGAAGGTGAAAAAGTAAGGATGTTTAATTATCATAATATTGGAGAAACCATGAAAGAAGAAAAAAAAGAGTATAGCAAGCCAGAAATGAGCATCATCGAATTCGAATCGGAATCGAAATTGCTCGCTGACAGCTGTCAAGGTCAAGGCGAAAAAGTAGTCTGCGCTGATTTTAATTAATAATTTATCTTAAATTTAAAGAAGGGGGATTCGCAAGAATCCCTTTTTGTGTTGCTTTGGTTTTGGCAATACTTTTCTATCTTTGAGTCATGCGAAAAATTTACATGGCAGGCATGAGCCACAAGGTGGCCGAAATCGCTATTCGCGAGAAATTTTACATTCCGATGGATGTAAAAACCGAGGCGTTGGGCGATTCTCCATTTGATGAACTTCTGATTCTCGCGACCTGCAACCGCACCGAGGTCTATGTGGCGAGCGACCGTGAAATAGTTGAATGTGAACTCGTTCGTTATGTATGCGGACTAGCCCGTCAAGATTACGATGACTTTGCAAAGTTTTTTTATTTTAAATCGGGTGACGATGTAGCTCATCATGTGATGAATGTGTGTGCGGGACTTGATTCTGTCGCTATGGGTGAAGATCAAATTTTGCACCAGATTGGTCGTGCGTACGAAACGGCGCACCAGCTTAAGGCGACGGGCAATACGCTGAATAAACTATTCCAGAGCGCGATTCACACGACAAAACGCATCAAGACCGAGACGAATTTGAGCAAACTAAGTTGCAATATCCCGTTTTTGGCAATGAAGCAAGTGCAAAAGACGTTTGACGATCTCGAAAACCGCTCTGTCTATATTGTTGGACTCGGCGAAATGGGTTCGCTGATGCTCAAGTACGTACAAGAGAATACAACCAAGATTTTTGCAAGCAGCAAGACTTTTGCAAATGCCGAAAAGTTTGCGGACGTGCTTACGCCGGTCAAATTCGAAGACCGTTACAAAGTACTGGGCGAGTGCGATGTGCTTATTCTTTGCAGTGCCTGCCAAAAACCGATTGTGACGAAGGACGAGTTTGTTAAAGTCGTGGAACCTGTAAATTCAAGTACTCCGCCGAAGCACCTGATTATAGACCTTGGAAGCCCTCGCAATGCGGAATCGGCTATCGGGGATCTTGCCGGTGTTGAATACGTTTGCGTTGACGACCTTGAAAAAATCGTATCCGAAAATCGTCGTTTGCGTATGATTGAACTTGATGCGGCTCAGAAGATTTTGCAGGACGGCATCGATGAGTTCTTGCAGTGGTACCGCATGGACGATATCGCGAAGGATATTCACGTTCTTGCCGATAGAATGATAGCAACGGCGAACGAGGAATCGGAGAAGTTGTTGCTATCCCTCCCGGATGTGTCTGATGCGGATAAAAAACGCATTCAGATGATGTATGTGCGTTTTGCGAAAAAAATGGCAAACGACTATTTGTACAAAGTCAAGGCGGATAATCCGCTTGACGATGTGAAAGTATTCCTCAAGTGTTTATCGCCGCAGTCGTGCCGGTCGGTACGCTTGGCTTCGCAAAACGATGCGGAATCGCCGGCAAAGCGTAAATAAAGGGCTTGTGATGTCAAACAAATTTTTTTCTAAGGAACACCCGCTCCGCATTGCGACTCGCAAAAGTGCTTTGGCTCTAGCCCAGACGACAATGGCCGCCGATGCTATTGTTGCGGCGAACATGAATTCGAACGCCGCGACAGTTTCCGCAACGATTCCCGCGACGGATTTTGCTGCTGTTTCTGCAATGGGTTCTGCAGCGACTCCCGCGACGGTTTCCGCTGCGGCCCCTGCGACGAAAATGCCGACGGGCTCATCATCGAACGCAGAACCGCTGACTTATGAACTTGTCTCCATGACGACGGAAGGCGACCGCCGTTTGGACAAGTCGCTTGCGAGTTTTGGGGGCAAGGGCGTGTTCATCAAGGAACTCGAAATCGCTCTCCTTGAAAATCGAGCGGACATTGCTATCCACAGCTTGAAGGATATGCCAGCCGAAGTGCTGCCGCAGTTCAAACTTGCCGCTGTTTTGAAACGAGAAGACCCGCGCGATGCGTTCCTTTCGCGTGGCGGTGCTACCGGTGTTCGCTTTATGGATTTGCCCGCCGGGGCTTGCGTCGGGACGGGCAGCATCCGTCGCATAGTCCAGCTGAAAGCTCTCCGCCCGGATATTGAATATGTGCCGATTCGCGGAAACATCCAGACGCGCATTGGCAAACTTGCGGAACTCGATGGCGTTGTGCTTGCTGCGGCAGGCCTCAAACGCATGGGCCTTGCAGACCAAGTGACGGAATACTTTAGCACAGAACAGATGCTCCCCGCTAGCGGCCAAGGAATTTTAGCGATTGAAACGTTGAATGTTGCCCGCCAAAATTTGTACAGCTCTCGTCATTTGGAATCGGATTTTAACGGTTGTCATCCTGAGCGAAGCGCGAAGCGCGAAGTCGAAGGATCTAGTGATGTTTCCGAGTCCCTCGCACAAATTCTTGCACGTGCGAATGACGTTGAAACGTTCTGCATAGCCTCTGCCGAAATGGCTTATTTGAAGGCTCTCAATGCGGGCTGCCAGTTTCCGGTGGCGAGTTTTGCCGAATTCGTTGACGGTGCTTCTTGCGTTACGAACAATGCTTGCGACGTTGCAAAGACTCTAAAAATTCGTGGCATTTACTGGGACGAAAAGTCTAGCCGTTTGCTCCGTGCGGAATGCATGGGGGCGTTGCGACTTTCTTCGGCGGATTGCATTGAACGTTCAAAAATGTTGGGCGTTGCACTCGCTCAAGAAATCAAGAAACAACTGTAAAAAATTTCCGACTGCATCGCAGATGACGCGATGGGGGAGCGTCTATGCGGACTTCGGCATGCTTCGGCTCATTACTTGAAATCCGAGGCGTAAATCAAGCTGACTTCGGCCTTCCCTAAGTTGGGCAAGGCGGCGAGGCGGTTTGCCTGTTTCTCGATAACCTTTTCGAACAAGTTACGCACATAACGCCCATTGCCAAAATGTTCGTCTTTTTCTTGAACCGCAGCCGCAATGCACTTTTTCATCGCGATTTCTGCATCGTAATTCATAACGTAGTCGTACTTCGACAAAAGCGTCTTGAAAATTTCAGCCAGTTCATCTTCGGTGTAATCCGGGAATTCGATATACCTGTTGAATCTCGAAGAAAGCCCCGGATTGGAATTTACGAAGTTCTTGATTTCTTTTGTGTATCCGGCGATGATGACCACCAATCTGTCGCGGTCATCTTCCATGCGCTTGAGGAGCGTGTCAATTGCTTCTTGGCCGTAATCGCCCTCGGCGTTTCTGGAGAGCGTGTAAGCTTCGTCGATGAACAGGACTCCGTCCAATGCACTGTCGATGACTTTGTTCGTTTTGATGGCTGTTTGCCCCATGTAACCGGCGACTAAATCGGCTCGCGTCGCTTCTATCAAATGCCCTTTGGATACAACTCCCAGCTCTCTGAAAATTTCGGCCATGATTCGCGCTATCGTCGTTTTACCTGTACCCGGATTCCCTGAAAATACCAAATGGCATGAAGTCGGCGGAACAGAAAGCCCTTTTTTGCGGCGTTCTTTTTGAATCTTGATAAAGTTGCGGAACGTAATCACTTCTTTCTTGACAGACGCAAGACCAATCAAGTCGTCCAATTTTTTTATGGCATCTCCGCCCGTTATTTTGTTCGGTTTTTCTGCGTTGACGTTCCATGCGGCTGAGTCTCTTACTGCATCCTTGTAGCCTACGGGGCGTGTAGAACACTTTATCCACCCCGCGTTATGGATAAGCGAACGGTAATTCCCGATAAAGCGCTCCAATCGCTGGAGCCACTGCACTTCTTGCGGCGAAAGCTTACGGTCGATATTTGCAAGTGCTGCTGAAAAATCGTACATCAAGCGCATGTATTTTTTGACGGCATCTGGCGAAAACTCCGAGAAAATCGACGCAAAAAGGAATATTTCTCCGGTTGCTTCAATCTGGGCGTGGTTCCGTTCCAAATTTTTCAGCAACGCATTCATATCAATCGTCTTATCGACAAACGCCTGATAGACTAGCCGGTTCCAATCCGTCGTGGTCGGTGCGTTTGTTCGCAACCGCAAGAGGAGCGTAATGAATCCGCACGATTCAAAGGAGTCAAAACTTACTTCATGTCCAAGCTTTGCGGAAAGATAAGCGACATCCGAAAGGAATACCGTCGATAGTTCTTGAAATGTGTCAGTCCCCGCTTCGGCAGCTGTAAAATGTTGACGCAATTTTATTGCAACGCCATCGTAATGGATAAAATCCTGGAAGAATTTTGAAATGGCGCTAACTGTGGGTTCGAGTCTTTTCATGCAAGTCGTGAGTTTCGGATTTATCGTTCCGTCCGGTTTCACGGCGACCGCGTAGCCCGAATCTCCAGCCATGTTTTCCATCGGCGAAGTCAAGGCCTCTTTCATGAGGTCGGCGATTTGCTGCGATGTTTCGTGCTCCCGATACTTGCTCCACAAGCTGAGCGCGACAAAGACGACAAGAATAAAAATTCCCACAAAAATAAAATATGCAATCGGTCCATAGACTGTAGCAAGCTTGATTGTTACCACGACACCAAACATCATCACCATGGAGATGATGAGCATTAAAGCCTTGACCAAATTCTGATTATTCTTGCTAGACATACAATTCCTTTAAATTACCAGGTAAAATGTAAAATAATTTCTTTTTTCTTACATTGATTTCTCGATTATAAGGTGAAAAAGGGGGGAGGTTTCATACAGCACAATTCGCTTACACAGTACCCCTTCGCGTCATCCAGACCCTGTAAGGAACAGGATTCATGCTGAATGCCGTCATCCTGACCCGTAGGGGATATATGAAACTTGGCACTTCAGTGCCTTAGTTGAATTAGGTTCGTAGGAGCAGGATCCAGTTAAATCTTGAAAAGCGTGGACTCTATCGGTCATCCTACGGATTCCCTCCAGGGTGACAGAATGCGATAGTATCCATGCTGCTGCTGTCATCCCGGATTTGTACAAGTACAAAGCCTTTCGGCTCAGCTATGAAAATGCAAGCATTTTCGCAGCGTTCGCCTTGGTTGCTTTTGTTCCGGGGCCGACTTACGCGTTTTCTCTCGCACTCCATCCCCCCTAAATTTTTTTTACAAAAAAGTCTTGGACAAAACGGCGTCAAAAGCGTGTTAAAGATATAGGGACACCTCGAAAATTTTTAACAAAGGACTTGCATGACCAGAGAAGAATTTGCTCGCTTTCTCGAAAAACTCAGGAAAGCGGACGAAAAAGGCGAAGATACCGACGCTATTGTGAAATCGCATGAAAAACACAACGTTTATTTTTATAATGACGCCTGCATCAAGAAAATTTTGGCGAGTGAGAAGAACATCGCCCTCACGGCGGACCTCATTAACGCGGCCTTGAACCTTGTCGGTGCAGAACGCATCGAGCATCCGAAGCTCGTGAACCCCTTTATCCCCAGTAACCTCGGATACCGCAATTCTGAGCCGGACTTGCTTTTGACCAACGACCGCGACGATGCACTCCGCGACCGCATTTCCATCGAAATCCAGCACGATGGCGACACCATCTACAAGCACCGCGTCGTGCTTTACGAGTCTCGCCACATCAGCAACATGGTGAAAAAGAGCGCTCCGCCTGTCCTCGAAAATCTGAACCTCATCAGTTTCCAGTTTACTGACGCATTCCCGTGGGGAGCTTCGCGGAATTACCGCCACACGGTGCAGCTCTACAACCAGGAAAAGCTGCTTTATTTCGAGCCGCTTGCAATCACCGTTATCGAAGTGAACAAGTTCCTCGGCCACGCCGATGTGTTTGCTGCCGACCGTAGCCGTCTTGCCCTGTGGCTTCGCGCCATCGACACGCTCAACCGTGAGGTGGATTTCAGTGAATATGTTTCTGACCCAATCTTTAAGGTATTGCAAGAAGAGGTAAAATTGTGTAATTTTAGTTCGAGGTATCTTATGACGGACGAGATGAAATCAATTGACAAAGCGATGTACGGCTTTATGAAGCAGGAACAAATCGCGAGGAATTTGTTGAAATTCGGTCTTAATCCAAAGGCTGTCGCTCAAAATACTGAATTACCTCTTTATTGGGTCATCGACTTGAAAAAAAAGATGGAACTGACAGAAGTGTAGTACTTGACCTTTATCACATCGATTGAGCTTTGAATTGACAAGTTTATTTGCGATTGATAAATTTTAAATAATGATAAAAACAGAAACCCTACAGTTCGTGCAATCTGCACGGCATGTTGCGGTGTATATGGTGTTAGGTTGGTATCACGCGGTAGCGAGGTGCCTTTTTGTGCTTTTGACACGATTTTTCCCCTTACAGATACGGAACTTATTGCTTTGTCACCCCGGATTAAGGTTGGTGAGCTTGTCGAACCATTCCGGGGCCAGCTTACACGATACCTCTTACATTGTCATCCCCGACTTGTTCGGGGATCAGCTTACACGGCACTTATTGCAATCGCTCATACCCCAAAGGCACGAAGTGCCGACCCCATACCTCATACCCTTTAATCACAAACCACTATAAAAACTATGTCCATCTCTAATATCTTCCATAACATGTGTCCCCTCCACGTCGGCCACCGCATTGCATTAACGCTAATCCTAGCATTACTCGCTGTCGCTCCCTCAATGGCGGCAAAAGGCAATATTTCGGGCACCGGCTCAGAAACGGACCCTTACTTGATTGAGGACGTGGAGGACTGGAATGCGTTTGCAGAATGCGTTCTCAATGGAAATGAATTGACTGAAAACTCATATCAGGACAAATTTGTTAAGCTCGTTGCGAATATAGGCTCTGAAGAGTCTCCTGTCACAACGAAAATCGGTAGCCGCGCTCATCAGGTGAAGATTGAAACCGTTTTGGGTTCAACTACTATGTCGATGCCGCGACCCTTCTCTGGCGTGTTCGATGGCGGCGGTCACGTTATTATCGTTGCAATTTCTGATATGACAGAAGGCTCGGCCTTGTTCAGCTACATTAAAGGGGCTACCATCAAGAATCTCACTGTGAAGGGATCTGTCAGCGGCAAGAATCATGTTGCAGGCCTTGTCGGAATTTCTGAAGGAACGGAAAACAGAATTGAAAATTGTGTGGTGTCAACTACGGTCAAAGGCGGTACGCACATCGGTGGCATTCTCGGGCATGGCGCAAAAAGCGACATCGCTATCGACAACTGTGTGTTCAATGGAATACTTAATGATGGTTCAATTGCAAAGGGAGTTTTCTTTGGATGGGGCGATGATGGCGGCACAAAGACTGTTTCGAACTGCCTTTATATTCAACAAGATGGTCAAAGTACTGACAATCTTGACCTTGTGAAAATGAACGCTGGAAGCGTGGCTGTGACGGACTGCTACAAGACGGCGGATGTCGGCATGTATGGTACGCTAGTTTATTTGAAAGCTCCTACTGACGCTATCACGGAAGAAAAGACCGTGGCGGGTGGCATCAATTTTTATGTGGTTACAAAAAAATTATCGTTGACGGGTAGTGGTACCGAATCGGCTCCGTACATTATTAATAATGCATCCCAATGGGATGAGTTTGCTGAATTTGTTAATAATGGGATCGCATTTACAGGCAAGTTTATAAAGCTTGTTGCGAATATTGATATTTCTACAAAAGTGGGCGTGGTGAAAAACGATGGTACGCTTGCTTCTCCTTTTGCTGGTACGTTTGATGGCGGCGGTAAAACCATCACGGCTTCAATAGAAGATGTGGATAACTCTGGTACGGCTTTGTTCAGCTATATCGAAGGGGCTACGATTAAGAATTTGAAGTTGGCTGGGAACGTTACTGGAGGCATTCATGCTGCAGGCATTGTGGGGTATTCCAATGGTACTGGCAACAAGATTGAAAATTGCGTTGTGTCCGCGACAATCAAGGGCGGCTCGCACATTGGCGGCATTCTCGGACACGGACTCAAAAGCGATATTTCTATCGACAATTGCGTGTTTAATGGAAATCTTATGGGCGATGGAAATGTTAAGGGAGTTTTCTTTGGATGGGGGGATGAGGGAGGCTCAAAGAGCGTTTCGAGTTGCTTGTATATTCAACAAGATGGCCAAAATACGGATAATCTTGATCTTGTGAAAATGAGTGCAGGGAGTGTGAACGTAACCGGCGGATATAAAACAGCAAACGTCGGAACTTATGGTGAGTTTGTTTATTTATTGGCTCCTACAGATGCTAATATGATTACAGAGGAAAAGACTGCGGCTGACGGCACGATGTTCTATGTTGTTTCGGGTTTCGCTACGGGTGAGCTTCCGGTGATTTCTACAACTACAGAGATGACGACTGGCTCTTATAGGGTGTTTAATGACATAACCATGGGCGAGCGTATAAAGATTAATGGCGATGTAAAAATCGTTCTCAACGAAGGCAAGACGCTTAATGCTGCAATGGGTATCGAGGTGACTGGCTCTAATAAGTTGACCATCGATGGCAGGGGAACGCTCAACGCTTGGGCTGATGAAAGTTTTGCGGGTATTGGTGGTGGAATTGGAGCCTCTGGCGGAGTCGTTGTTATCAATGGAGGAATCGTTACTGCAACAGGTGGTGCGTATGCTGCGGGTATTGGTGGTGGTGAAAACGGTTCTGGAGGACAAATCGTTATCAATGGAGGAAAAGTTACAGCTTATGCTGGCAGAAATGCGTCTGGCATGGGGCCTGGATTTGGAGAAACTGGTGGTGATATAACTCTGGGATGGACGAACGAAGACGATTTTATCTATGCAAACAACTATAAAAACGTTGCTAGTCTTAGCTTTGCTGCTAACAAACGATTTGTTTTATTTGAAAACAACGCATGTATAGAAGCTTCTAAAACAAATATCGATGGCAAAAAAATAATCCCGTTAAATTCGGAAAATGAACATGATTTTCAGTATATCAGTATCAGCGGAATTCAACCGTATTATCTCTACACTGGTAAAGATATAAACATAGATTACGATATTTATGATGTTGGTGGAAATAAACTTATTAAAGATGTTGATTACACGGCAAAGTTTAGCAAGCTGCCTATAAATGGCGATGATGAATGTATTATTAACGATAAGGGAGAATACTCACTTACTGTTGCTGCTATAAAAGGCGGTGGTTATACAGGAGAGAAAATTATAAAATTTTATGTTGATGAATACATCCCTGTAACACCATCTACAATTGCACTGAATGGTGAATATGGAATGACTTATAAAGTCATGGAAAACGTTACTGTTGAAGAACGAATCAACATCATTGGTGATGTGAAGCTTATACTTGGTGGAGGTACGACTCTTAATGCAACAAAGGGGATTGAACTGTCAAAGGGGAATAAACTGACTATCAGCGGTAGCGGTAAACTCGAGGCTCAAGGTGAATATGGAAATTCTGGCATCGGGGCTTATGAAGTTGGGACGTTAGTTATTGAAGATGGCGAAATTAATGCTGCTGGCGGTGATTTGGGTGCCGGTATTGGTGGATCGGTAAATAACAGTGAGGGAGGAATAATCGAAATTAAAGGAGGCTCTGTTACTGCTACAGGCGGTTTATATGGTGCTGGTATTGGTGGTGGGTCTAATGAAAAGGGTGGTGAATATGGTGTTTGTGGCAATATCACCATAACTGGTGGAAAGGTTATTGCTAATGGCGACGATGCGTCTGGCATGGGGCCTGGACAGAATGGTTTTGGCGGTCATATAACTTTGGGTTGGACGAACGAGGATGATTTTATCTATGCAAATAACTACAATAATGTAGATGACATTCGTTTTGCAAAAGATAAGTTTTTTTATTATGATGATTCTTTTGTTGGTTATGTTTTTGCTACATCGGAAAATGTTGGTGGCAATAAAATTACTCCTCTAGGAAATTTTTTAGGAAAAGGTTATTTTGAAACCATAGAGATCAGTCCTATTTACACTTCTATAAGCGATTTTATTTGGGTGAATTATAACTCTTTCAGCATAACAATGTCTCCTAGTGATTATTCTGTGAATATTTATGATCGCTACGGAAACGAAATTTATGATGAAGAACTTCCTGGAGTCATAAGCAATCGCAGTGATTATAACCTAGTGGTTAAATGCCGGAGTGAAGTATGTAATAATGACGTTAAAGTAATGAACCTCTCTGATGTTCCTGTATTATCTGACGTGAAAGGCGGACTTGATGTTGTCGCGATAAATCCTAAGTACTCCTCAAAAAAAGATTTTGTTTGGGTTGTGGATTCCTATACCGACGAGATATTATCTCCTAATGATTATACTGTGAGGATTTTGGAAAATCAGGTTGATGTTTATGATGAAGTTCTTTCTGAAGTCTTTAGCAATCGCAGCGGTTATACTTTAGTGGTTTCTGGCTATGGTTATGACAATGCTTTTAGAATAATGAAATTGTCTGATGTCGCGGATTTATCTGACTTTGCTACAGGGTTTGATGTCGTTGGAATAAACCAAGAGTTCACCTCTATGGAGGATTTTGTTTGGGTGGCTGATTCCCATACCGGCAAAAAGCTATCTACAGATGATTATTCCGTGAAAATTTTTAAGAACAATGATGGTTTGCAAGGTGTTTATGATAGCGACCTTTCGGATGTTGTAAGTGACCGTTTTAATCATGAATACACTTTAGCGATAAAAGGCAAGGGTGATTACAAAGACTGTTTTATGGTAATGGATTTGTCTGATGTCCCGGAGGTCATTCACAACTATGCTGCTGTGCAGGTGCTGAAAGAGAAAAACGGCATGCGTGCGGTCATCGACGGCGAGTACAGCGGAACGGATGCGGTGAATATCACCGAAGATGTTGAGAATGTCGCCGTCAAGTTCAACCGCAACTTTACTGTGGATCTGGAAAAAGGCGGCTTCTCCACATTGATGCTCCCGTTCAGCGTAAGCACTGAGGACGTGGGAGGCCTTGGTGGCGTTTACATGTTTGCCTATGTGGCAGAT
>JAEEGJ010010560.1_pt1 | contig 23965 bp, 27 predicted proteins | sample 8958761 | NCBI WGS metagenome assembly JAEEGJ01 (sample SAMN16246546, study PRJNA631951) | gut metagenome | biome: gut microbiome; feature: rumen; material: RS-attached | host: Bos | place: Iran: Karaj | collected 2018-10 | reverse complement strand
CGGAACCCGCCGTGATATTGACATTCAGTTTCGCCATCTTGTGCGTGAAGGCGAGGTTGACAGCCTCAGCCTGCTTGGCCTGGTTCGTCACCGAGGCAAACATCAGGTCGCTGGCCTTGTAGGAGGCATCGGCGGTCTGGTCGGTAGCCACGGTGAACGACGTACCAGCCGTGGCGGGATAGTAGGCCACGATGTCGATGTTCTGAGAACCGGCAGGATAGTACGGTCCGGGATTGGGAGGGGTCATGGCGCCTGCATCTCCGGTGGTAAAGGTGTAATCCGTCCAGGAACCAGTACCGGTGTTGCTGACGCGAACTAAAACGCTCTCTCCGCTGGCGAAGGTGCCTTCGTTCAGGTTCTGGGCGGCTTTGGATTCAACGGCATCCACTGTGCTGTATGTGAGGGAAACAGGGACCTGCTCCACGGCGGGTTCCAACACTTCCTGGCTGCAGGCTGCAAGTACCACTGCGGCGGCTGCAAGAATGAAACGCTTATTATTCATGATTTGTCTGTTTTTCTTGATTACATGTAGATAGTGTCATCGATGGTTCCGCCATCAGTCCAATCGTTGATGGAGTTTTTATTCTGTTGCGGCGACTGGCAGACAAAAGCCTCGGTCTTGACTTCGACTACGGTTACGACAGGGGCTTCGTATAAGATTTTGCCTTCTTCTTTCATAGACAACATATGTGGTTAGTGTTTATTCTGTTTAAACAGAACAAATTTACAGTTCTTCCCCGAAAAAACAAAATGGAGAGCGGCCGGGGCCTGTTTCTTTTGCAAATTCTGAAACACTTTTGCAAGTTCTGAAAGTGGGGCGGGTACGAAGTGCACGGAGTGGACTAAGAGCGCACTACGTGACGCTCTACGACCTTCCTGTCCTCGTAAACGCAGAATGTTATCGTCCCAGAGCCTTCCGGGGCTCTTCCGAGCCATCGGCCCGCCTTCTCGCGGCAGGCCTTTTTGGCGGCTTTCAGGGCAGTTTCGGCGTCGGGATGAGGGATTCGTCGGCTGGTGTCTTTGGGTTTCTTTACGGGCCTTCCGGGGATCCAGGAAGGGCGGGCATAGCGGGGCGACCAGACGTAATCTGGGATTTCGGTGATGGGTGGGGCAACAAAAATGGGCTCATGTGGATTCATGGGCCCAAAGGTAATGCAAGCTTGTGCCAAAGTGCTGCCGCGTCTACTGTCCACGGTCACAGGGCGTTTGGACGATGTTTTTAGGGTTGTCATTATTCTAGTTTGCCAATCTCAATCGTTGTTCCCCAACGGAGATGCTCGATTATTCTTGCTTCGAGCACGCCCTTTAAGTCACCGAGTCCTTGATTGCATGTCAGTACCATCTGCTTGTCTTTTTGGTACATCTGATCCATGACATGGAAGAAGCAGTTCTGTGTCCCTGGTCCTACAAGGTCCTGAAGATTGTCCAGGATTAAAACATCAACCTTGTCATACCGGTCCTTAAATTCAACTAATTTGTTCGACTTAACAGCATCCATATACTGACGCTTAAACTCATCTCCCGTAACATAGAGGATTGTCATGGCTAAGTTCCCGTTTTTAAGGGCATTCCCAATTGCGTTCACTAAGTGCGTTTTCCCACACCCGAAATCTCCAACGAGCAAGAAAGGATTATGTTCACGCTTCCCAGGCGAATAAATGACCTCCTTTGCCATTTGTAACGCTGCTGAATTACTATCAGTTTCTCTATAGTTATCAAGGATGAGGGTTGGATTGAGTTGTGACGATTCATTTTTTTGCGACGCCACGAGTGGTGTCAGGTTCTCAACTACTTTTTTATAGTATTTTCGATGATCCTCGACCAAATCAGTAAGATACATTTCGAGTAGTGTGGTAGCAGTTTTTGCTTTTAGCCCATATTGTTTACAAAGAGACATTACATCGTCAGCCCTTATTGCTTGAATAACGACATTGATTCCGACATTGTGCTCTTTTAGGTCATCATATGCAGCGATGTATTTCTTGGCCGCTTTTATGCATCTCTGAAAACACTCTTCGCTGGGTATCTCAATCATGAATTTCACCATAATTACTAAGCCTTCTTCGAATTACAATTCTTTGTTTTATAGGTATCCTCGGTTTGATTTCCTTGCGGCATTCCGGGCAGAGGGTGAGCCGGTAACCTTCCAGGTTGGTGGTGACGCCAATGGTGGCGCCGCAGCGTTCGCAGGTGTGCCAGGATGCCTCGATGGCCTCGTCTATAAGCAGTCTGATATCCTCTGGAGCGTTGTGGTGGTAGATTCGAAGCTCGCCAAACTTCTGCTTTATCTGGCTGACTTCGACAGGAGAGTCAGGGTGTGCGGCGTTGAAGGAATCAATGGCCGATGCGACTTTCTCGATCATCGGCCACCATCCTTTTCCGCACTCCCAGGGGATGTCTTTGATGGATTTCATCATTTCAGTTTGGTTTTGTTCCGGTAGGGCCAGAGGGCCTCGACCGCCATCATGGTGCGGCCGATGAAGTGGCCCTTGGGGGCAAGACTGGGGTCGGAAGTCTGTTCCTGGTAGACCGGGACTCCGTAGGTGTCGCGGAATTCTTTTCCGTAGTCTCCGCTCTGCTTCCGGCGAAGGATTTCCGGGAAGAGCCCGATGCGACCAGGCCAGTAGAGGGCATTCAGGAGGACCAGGTCGGACATGGATTCCGGGTCGAAGTCGAAGAGCCATTCACGCATCTTGTCGGATTCGAAGAAGATGGCTCCGTCCGTGGCCCCGCGGCTAAAGAGACGGAGCGTCGCTTCGTCCAGCGGGTGCCAGCCGTCTTTGAGCGTGCGGCTGAACTGATCCAGGGCGACGTAGGTGGTGATTCGGAGCTTGATGTTATGGAGCTCCGTCCCATCCAGGAAGGTGATTTCAAAGAGGCCTGGCTCGGTTTCGATGACCAGCTCGCTCTCGCGGCCGGAGAGGACTTTTCGGGCTACTTCAAGGCAACCGGAACCGGCCTCGAAGGGAATTTCGGCGCCGTCGTGGACGGACTTGGTGAAGCGGCTAAAGGGCAGGTCCCACTCAACTGGATTGACGCGGGTCACGCCAATCAGGAAGAGCAGGTAGGAATCGGGCAGGTAGCTGTGGCCGGGGCTGACCACGATGCGGGCGCTGCGCATCTTTGCGGCCAGTTCCTGCAGAAGGATGATGAGGCACTCGCGGCCGGTGCAGGCGTCCAGCCAGTCCAGTTCCTCGCTGAGGCGGGCCTGGAGGGCATCGATGGTGACCTGAGCGTAGTGGGTGGTTTTGGTGCGCCCGAGGGCGGTGTTGAGTGTTTGTAAGAGTTTTTTATTCATTAGCGGTTACTTTTACGATGATGGTTTTTTTCTTGGCCCGTTCGGCCTTCCGGATGGTGTCCCAAGTGCCTTTGGACGATGCGGTAACGAAGGCGAGGACCCAGTCGGCGTTTTTGACAATCAGCGAGTTTCGCTGAAGAGGTGCGCCACGTCCGTAGCGCGTGTAGTCCGGGAGGAATTCCATCAATGGAATCCGGTTTTTGGCAGCGAATTTCTTCGCAAGGGTGTCGGCTCCCGTCGCTCCGCCCGACACGATGAGGTCTATTTTTTGAGTTTGTTGGATTTTTGCGACCTCGCTGCAGAGGAGGTCGTAGTTGGTAAATTCTCTTGATCCTACAATTGCTAATCTCATATTTGAAACTTTGTTAACTTTGTATTCGTAATATAGTGCGGCCTTGGTACCGGAGGCCGCGGTTTTTCAGAGGATATCAGACTTGTCAAAGACTCGATGGCAACCTCCTCGTCAGGAAAAGTTACAAGTTATTAATACGAAGTCGCATTTTAAAAAGCCGCGTTTTTTTGCCTAAAACGGCATTCCTGGACAAATATTTTTACGAAAACGGCCTTGTAGGCCATTCTAAGGCGCTTGCGAAAATGCCAGCAAATTTTTACCTTTGTAGAAACCACTTTTTATGCCCCTGAAACTCTATCTTGACAAGCGTCAAAACAAGCACGGAGAGGCCCCTATCAGGGTTGTTTGGTCCTTCAATGGGGACCGGTATCAGACCACGATGGGATTCAGCATCCCACCTAAGGCCTGGGATGACCAGGAATGTCGCGTGACTCCTGCTGCATACAATCACAAGAACACGGCGTCCACAACCATCAATGCCTTTATTGAGGCGATAGAGAAGGCAGTGAACCGCCTGGAGAACTATGCTCGTGTCCAGAACGCGACTCTCACCAAACCCATCGTCAAGCAGGTAATCGCAGATGTCCTGGGCGCCGGTGGGGAATATCCAACTGCTCAGGAGCCTTTGTGGAAGAAGATGCTGAAGGAACGTGGCCTGACCAAATCCCGCTACTTTGAGCACTTCAAGGGAGGCAAGTACAAACTCATCGGCTTCGGCAAAGATTCCGAGACGCTGGAGGACGTCGTCATCTACCAAGCCCTGTATGGCGCCGGCCAGATCTGGGTGCGGCCGTATGACATCTTCTTCAGCAAGGCAAAAGACGAGAATGGGAACGAGGTGGATAGGTTTAAAGAAATTAAAATGTAACTATTATTTGACTATGAACACAGTAGATCTTATTTCTAATGCGGCTGAGAACAACCCCGTTTATTCTCTATTTAATAATAAAGAGGTACTAACGTTTCTTGAGGGTCTCGAAATCGAAAAGACCCTATGGAAAGATGATATAGAATCGGAACGATCACTGCGCCTGGCCACTAAATCGCCCAAGGAATCGGATGACCTCATCCATTCTTTTAAACTTGACCCTAAGTCTTTCCCCGCAAAATTCGAGGAAGCCATTGGAGGTGATGGTCAAGAATATAGGAGAATTAGGACATTGCACTCTTCTTCACTCATAAGCCTGCTTTGCTTCTACAATGTGTCCAAGACAAAACCGCTCTCCCTATCAATTGCTGGCCATGATATAGAGTTCGATGAATCTCATTTTGAAAAAAAGAATCCGATTGGACAAGATGAAGATGGTAAACCCCATGAGTCCAATATGGATGTATTATTGAAAGGACGGGACAAAGCAACAGGAAGGGATGTGGTTTTTTTTCTTGAATCAAAGTTCTCTGAGTATTTGACATGGGGAAAGCACACCGATATTTCCAATTATGTATACTGGAAAACGTATTCCCAACTATTCAATGGGGGGTATTTGGACAGAATGGGCCTAAAGTATGCTCCCATGGATAATAATAAACAGTACTCTGAACTGGCTTCAATTAAAGGCCGCACACATCACTATACCAGCGGCATTAAGCAGATGGTTTCACATTTCATTGGGGTAAAGAATATTGCTGATACTGATGAGTATAAAGACTATGACATTTATCTTGGAGAGATACTTTTTCGATTTCCTGAGCCCATTGACCCCAAGGGCAGAAAGTTCAACGACTACGACGGGTTGTATAAGACACTTGCGGAGGGGCTTAATCAATTATCTGAGGACAAATTCAAAGTCCTGGACCAATGCCTGACGTATCAGGATGTCTTCAAGGAGTATGACATAGAGGAATCCGTCCGCTTGTTCTATTCTCTCTGATTGCCATGACCCAGTACATCGCAGATGAAGCCCACTTCAAGGAAGTGATTGCCCGGGTGCCGAAGGTGAAAAGGTCGCTCTGGATTGGCACGGCCGACATCAAGGACCTCTATGTGGAGGAAAGGCCGTTCCTGGGACTGCTGGCCGACCTGATTAAGAAGGGCAAGGAGGTTCGTCTGATTCACACCAAGGAACCGGGTCCGAATTTCCGGGAAGATTTCTGCACTCTCCTGTTGTGTTGCGTGGCCTTACATGGCCAAGCACTCACATTGGTTGGTATCGGCCCCGCGTGACTGCTTGGAGATGAAACAGTCAGTCGGCCAGGATGTAGATGTCGGAGGCTTTGAACGTTCTTTTCCTGCCGCATTTGGGGCAGCCACATGCAGGGCTCCATAGTTGGAGTGTGCCTTTTGAACCGCACTCCTTGCAGTAGCAGTGTTCCAGCGCGGTATTTACGTTCTGAATCTGCTCTGCCGAGAGCCCCTCATCCTCAAAAGGAAAGGGCTCAGGGATTTGCAGATCAAACCGACGAAAATACCTTGATACAGTTTTGCATTTGCTGCATCTTGCAGTTACAAACTCATCAATCATCAAGGCATCATAGGGCCCCCTGCAAGTTTCTATCTCGTAGCCACAATGGCCACAGACATATCTGTATAGTTGTGCCATATGGAATTTAAAAAAGTTATATCATCAGCCGAATCCGTCCTTCAGACTTGACGAAGGTGTCTGGATGTGACATGATTACGGCATAGACCTGCTTATCAGTCACTGGCGCCTTGTCCAAGCGGGTATAGAGGCCGCGGGCATTGATTTCCCGAGCGATCTGCTCGGTCTTCATGCCGTGGCCAGAACTGGCCAGGAGGTAGACGATGGCTTCTTCTAGTTTCATTGACCGCTTATTATATGATACAGATCACGCCGGCAACCAGCGCAGCCGGGATGGCCAGAAACATGCCGATGAAGCCGCCCTTAATATGGAACCAGTAGTCGTGGTAGGCCGAAACCATATCCTCCGTTCCAGGAATCACGAAGTGCTTGTCATGGCAGAACCAGAGGCAGTCCAGGACAAAGGCGTCGAACCAATTCACGACACACCAAAGAGCGTATGCCGTGAGCACTCCACACCAGAAGGAGGTACAACCGTTCACGTAGCGGACCAGCAGGCCCAGCAGCACGCCGAACAGCAGCAAAGCAATTAGCTTTTTCGCATAGAAGACCGGTCCCCCCGGCCGGTTGGAATCATCCACCAGTCCCAGTGCTTTACAGCGCTCGATGATGGCCGGAGGATAATTGAAGACTGTTTTGATAGGGTCCCTGGACATCAGGTACACCATCAGCGTGAATGTCGCGCAGGCTATGATGGATTCAATGAGGAATATCATAATATCTTCAATGCAATTTGGGCACACGCTTCGGCATCTGCCAGTGCATGGTGATGGCGCGTAAGGTCATATCCGCAGGCGGCTGCTACAGTTTGCAACTGATGATTTGGCAAGCGGCAGCCATAATGCTGACGGGATGCAGTCAGCGTGTCGTAGAAGCGATAATCCGGATAGTCCATCTGGTAGACGCGAAACACCTCCTTGAGGCAGCCTTCGTCGAAGCGGGCATTGTGGGCGACCAGCGGGAGGCCTTCAACCATCGGGGCGATCTTTTCCCAAACAAACGGGAACACGGGCGCATCCTCCGTATCTTCCGGGCCAAGGCCGTGAACCTGACGGCAGAACCACTGGTAGTATTCCGGCTCTGGGTGGATGAGGCTGTAGAACGAATCCACGATCTCTCCGTTCCGAACGATTACCACGCCTACACTGCACACACTGCAAAGGCACTCGTTCGCCGTTTCAAAATCTATAGCTGCAAAGTCTTTCATGACCCATACTATTTTGTCGTTTCAGCCATCTAGTCTTATGACGAAAGTAAAGGTGATACAGTTGATGAGAGATTGTATTACTCTTCTCTTTTTGCTCTTAGCTCTTCAATTTTAAGTTGGGCGTCAACAAAAGTCGTCAGAATGGTATATTATGCTCCTTGCAGTAAGATTCTTGCTCTTCATCCGACTCGAAAATTCTATCGCAAATTCTCTCGAAGGAGATCTTCGCGTCAGCGGTGTAGTCCTTGGAAGCATTCATTACTTTTGATAGCTTTTTAATGAACTCACAGAAGTCAGGATTCAAGTTGTTAAGCTTCTCTATAGTGTTGTAATCTAATGCTTTCTCACGAGCGGAATAAAGAACCTTGGAATCATTAGCCTGCATTCGGATGATTCCTATGCCGAAAGCATTGTTTAAGCGGTTCATCTCCTCATCTAGATCTTCGTTTATTTCAAAAGCAACTAGATATCCGTAATTAGCCCAACTACTATTTGATAGAGCCTGGAAGTAATATTGTTTCAATTGGTAGTCCGTTTCAATCTTTTTTTTCAGCTCGTAAGAGTAAATGTGGATTGATTGTTTCGGTTCCGTCGCCTTGAGGAGCGCTAATGTGGCGTCATTCTTGAAATCCTCGAACTGGACACCCACAATGTCGGGGTGAATCCACTTCTGAGCACTATCGACCTTGTTCGAAGACTTTTCATGATAAATCGTCTTGGCTATAATTCCTCTGGTCCGAAGGTAGCTACAAAACAGTTTATGCAGAGATCGTTCATCAAAATGCTTAAGTGCGACAAGCGGATCATTGTTAGACGTTTGGGGCTTTACATATGTTTCCCCGTTCAAAAGACCCTCGATCTCAGCAGCATACTTCGTTATATCGCAGCACGTACCAATAGAGCCTGAAGAGTTTTTGAGTTCTTTTGACATGCTCTTACGGTCAATCGTGACGTCCATCCAATCAACTTTTCTACGATGAGGAAGCGACGTTCCGGGTACATAATAGTAATCGCTACTTATTGCTCCAACATAGTAATAGCCTTCTCCGGAGGGGCAAAGAACTAAATCTCCAATCTTCAGGCCTTTAACAATTGTCCATAGAAAACCGCAGGCGAGCCCGGCAGATGTCGTGGATTTTCCCGGGACGTTATTCATCCAGATTGGAATAAATTTCTTATTGAACTCGCGCCAATTCTCATAGAGGGAATCTGACAAATCTTGGTTGATGTCAAAATCTGCACCGATATATCCCTCTTTTCGGCACATTTTGGCATACATCCCTGCACGTCCGAGCATTACTCTGTTGTACTTTCTCATTTTAGAATATTCCATAATACGACATATTGGGATTTCTTAGTTATCTTTACTTCCATATTTCGGGCCTTCTGGCTCTGCCGCCATGTGGTATTCGGGATTGAGTTCGTATACTTTAGGTGCGTATCCTTCTACGTGTCCAGCGGTGTCATAGCCATAGTCGTACTCGTTTACATCTATGTCTGCCCACTGCTCGCACTGGTGAATGACAGTTTCCAGCGCGGATTGTTCTTCTTCTGGCGGGTAGTTATATTTCTTTAGGAGGCGCTTGACCTTTGAACGCATGCCGGCACGGGCGGATTCCTTCTTCTGCCAGTCGATAGTGCGGTTTTTCCGGAGCTCTTCTGTCAATTCCTTAGTGAGATTGACCAGTTCCTCATTTGTATAGAAGTCCTTGACGGCCTGCGGGCGTGTGAGGGCATCGTAGAAGGCCTTTTCCTCTGCACTGAGGCCCAGGCTGTCAGCGACTTCCTCGCTCTGAGCAATCTCTTTGGCCAGCTCTAGGAGTTCCTTGATGACTTCCTCGTTGGTGAGAAGACCTTTGAGGTAGTTGGAGAGGGACATGTTGAGGAGATCTGAGAACTTCTGAGCTTGGACCAGGTTTGTTCGCTGGTAGAGGTGAATGCGTTCTTTGAGTAGTTTTTTCAAGAGCTCGATGGCTATATTCTTCTCCTTCATCTTGGATATTTCATCCAGAAAGGCCGGGTCGAATAGTGAAAACTCTGCCTTGACATCTGAGAATAGATTAATTACGCCATCGCTCTTAATGCTTTGTTTCAGCAGCTCACCTATGCGCTCGTTAATCTCTCGTTTAGAGACCTTTGTCTTGATGTTTTTGATTCGGTTAATGGCTGTGCGGACGGTTTCAAAGAAGGCCGCTTCAAAACGTTGCTCTTCATTCAGAAGGCTCCGGCACAGGCTAACTGCATCCTTTAGTAGCAGGGCTTCCTTCAGGAATTTGGTGCACTGCTCGTCCATCGAAGGAGCCAGCATGAAGTTAACAGCACCCTTGATGATTTCGGCGCGGTCTATATCGGTGCCTTTATGGAACTTGGCGTAATTGAAGCCGAAGAAAAAGTCGCGGCAGACTTCCAGTTTCTCTTTGAACTTAACCAGGGCAGTGTCCTTGATGTCTGGATCTCCGTAGTTTTCCTGGTCTTGTTTGGTATAGTCGCGCATTGCCTCCTTCAGGGCTTTGGCGATCCCGATGTAGTCCACAACTAGGCCGCCGGCTTTGCCAGAGAACACACGGTTCACGCGAGCTATAGCTTGCATCAGATTGTGACCGGACATGGGCTTGAACACGTACATGGTGGCTAGTGAAGGCACATCAAAGCCCGTAAGCCACATATCCACGACGATGGCAATCTTAAACGGGTCGCTGTCATCCTTGAACTTTTTTGCCAGTTCTTTCTTGTACTGTTTGTTCCCTACGATGTCGTGCCACTCTTCGGGGTCATTATTGGAGCCGGTCATTACGACTTTAACCTTCTCGGTCCAGCTGGGACGGAGCTCCAGGATTCGTTTGTAGATGCGAATGGCAATAGGACGGGAGAAGGCTACAATCATGGCTTTACCGGTGATCTCATACTGGCGGTTCTCTTCATAGTGTTTAAGGATGTCCTGAACCAAGGAGTCAATGGTTTCAGGAGCTCCAAGGATTTCCTCTAGATGAGACATCTCGTGCATGCTTTCCTCAATCTGCTGGGGAGTAGCGCCTTCGTCGGATAGTTTTTCGTACTCGGCGTCTATCTTTCTAAGAGTTTTCTCATCCAGTTTGAGGTTGATGACCCGGGATTCATAGTATACCGGACAGGTCGCTCCGTCTCTGACGGCCTGCGTCATGTCATAAATGTCAATGTAGTCACCAAAGACTTCCTTCGTGTCGCGGTCTTTTAGGGAAATAGGTGTGCCAGTAAAGCCGATGAAGGATGCATTGGGCAGCGAATCATGAATGATGCGGGCTGTACCGATACTGATGTGCCCCTGGGTGTCTATTTTTTCCTCAAAACCATAGTGTCCACGGTGGGCTTCATCAGCCATTACAACAATATTCTGGCGCTCGGATAACGGCTCGCTTGATTCCTCAAACTTCTGCATCGTTGTAAAGATGATGCCGTTAGCCTCACGTCCAACCAGCAGCTCACGGAGATTCTCACGGCTTATAGCCTGCACGGGTTTCTGACGAAGGAAGCTTTGGCACTTGGAGAACTGTGTGTAAAGCTGGTCATCAAGGTCATTGCGGTCCGTGATGACTACGATGGTGGGGTTGTTGAGGACGGTCTGAATCAGATGTGCGTAGAACACCATAGAAAGCGACTTTCCACTGCCCTGGGTGTGCCAGAAGACGCCAATCTTACCGTCGCCGTTTGTAGCCTTGACGGTGCGTGCCACGGCTTTCTTTACGGCGAAATACTGATGATATCCGGCGAGTATCTTTGCGGAGCCTGCCTCGTCCACGCTGAAGCAGGTGAAGTTCTTGATTAGATCCAGGAAGCGGTCGCGTTTGAACATCCCTACGAAGAACGTGTCGTAGTCGATGAAGTCCTTGGTCTCCTCCATACCGTCTTTGGTCTTCCACTCCATAAAGCGGTCTTCCTTGCTGGTAATTGTGCCGGCCTTTGAGAGTGCCATATCACTCATCACGCAGAAGACATTGTAGATGAAAAGGGACGGGATTTCCTGAATGTAGTTACGGATCTGGCGGTATGCAGCCGATGCGTCGGTTTCCTCCCGGGACGGCGATTTGAGCTCCACGAGGACCAGCGGCAGGCCGTTCACGAAGATCATGATGTCTGCCCGCTTCTCGGATTTCTCCACGTAGGTCCACTGGTTGATAGCCTGGAAGGTGTTACGGTCAGGATGGGCGAAGTCAATGAGGTATACGATGTCGTTGACTGCCTCTCCCTTGTGCATATAGCTCACCTCGACGCCGTTCTGAAGGTAATCCATGAACTGCTGGTTCTTCTGCACCAGAGTGCCAGAGTCGATGTCACGCACCTTACGGATGGCCTCATCAATTGCCGCCGCTGGTTTGGTGGGGTTCACCAGCATCAAGCTGTGGGCGAGCTGCGCTTCATAGAACGGAACACGGTAGTCTCGCTCTATCTCCGGGCCATACACGTGCTCGTAACCCAGATTGTCGAGTAGCTCAAGAAGTGCGTTCTCGTAATTTGATTCCGTAAACATACTAATTATCTAATTCGCCTTTTTCTAATTGCTCTAAATAAAAAAACAATGCTTCCTTGTAGGCTTCTCTATCTTGGGAATACAAAGCTTCAGAGGCCGAGATGAGTATGCCACCGATAATAATTGGGTTTTGCTCATCATAATAATCATTAAATGGTTGATTGTCCTGATATAAAATCCTATTTGTCCCTCTATCTGAGTGATTACGATAAAAATGCATAATAAACCCTCCTATTACATCTGTAATACGGGACGTAAGAAGAGCCAAAGAATAACTAATTGACACATGTTCAACATCTTGTCCATGAGAAGCAAACCCGGCAGAGTCTCTAATTTCTGATATCTTTTGTGCAACAGCGGATATTCGCCGAGCTATTTCAGATAAGTCATCCCCATAAGAGTCACTTTCGGTAAGCATGTTTTCTATAGTTACTTTTACCAGTACCTGAAATTTATCATACTTAGAATAATCAACCCCCTTATTTGTAAGGATGGTTTTGCAAATTCCCTCAATCAACGATTTACATGCCTCAACGCACAAATCCGGATTATTCTCTACGGATTCTTCAATAAGAGAGACCTGCCTTTCATATGCAGAAAAGCTGGGAATATAGCCTATATTTTCCCGGATCCACTTCACTTTGTTTAATTCAAATTATGATTTATGCGAGTGTTGAGATCAATCTTATCATCAATAGCGGACATTAAATCAGCAATTCGATCTTGCACTTTGCGTGAGGGAAGGTTGATCTCAAAACCAGAGACTGATTTGCCACTAATATTTGGTTGAGCGGTCTCACTATCAATGTGGTTTAATACATACTTTTGGAACAGCGGAGAAAGGAGCGAATAATAAACAAATTTGCTATTAACACTGGAGTGTGGCTTGAATAGAAGAACACGCTGGTTAAGATAGGCCGGAGTGTCGTGAATATAGCGACCAATCTTCCCAATCGTCGCACCAGTCATTGCCAATACAAAGTCCCCTTTTCTTACAATATACTTTGCGAGTTTTGAAGGAGTATAGTGATGGACATCTAGTCCAGACGTGGTTTTGTAGTTCACGTATGGGGGCTGGATGTCACCAATCTTGATTGCTCTATCTTCGTAATCACCAAAATCTGCACTTTTGAATGCAAAACCTGGAATTAAATCACAGATATCCGCAAGTTTATACGTCTTCCACTCTTCCATAAATGAGAATTTAGCGGGTCAAATCGTTAAATAACCACTCACCAGACATAAGATGAGGTAAAAGGATATCCCTAAGTTGCTCAGTATGCCCATTTTCTTCTTCCAAATTCTCTTGTTCTTTAAGAATTGGCATAATATCATCCTCAAAAGCATCCAGAACATCTTTACACGGAATAAGAGCAGGAAATGATTTCATCAAGGATCCGGACGCTTCCTTGAATGTTGAACCGGATGCCTGTGCTTCAATTGCATTTGTGTTTTCTTGAAGCCAGTAGTAGAGATAAGCGGTTCCGGCATACTTGGGAACAATAGACTTAAAACCCTGGTTGGTGCAAATATCTCCCTTCGCGATGCTGATATAGCCAATAGGCGCACGTGAGCTGAACAGAACAGTGCCACGCGGCATTAATTTGGCGCTACTGTTCTTGTAACCATCCTCTGTGATATCCAATTCGCCTTTGGCAGTAAATTTATTGCATTTCACCGATAAATCCTTCGGGGTTAACCAGGCTATCCCATTATTAGAGTAATACTCAGGCTTAGCCTTCGAAGGAGTTCCTCCAGCTACAATATCACCTAATTCAGAGAGTGTTCCAACACGCCATCCTTCAGGAATCATTCCCAGCTCCGACTCCACGAACTTTCTGTCCTTAAACGGTTCAAAATCAACAAACCAAGACTTATACAGCGCCTGGGCCTGTTTCTCTAAATTATGATTTATGCGATTGTTGAGGGCAATTTTATCATTTATGGAATCAAGTACTCGAACAGTACGCTTCTGCACTTCAAGACTTGGTAGATCTATGGATAAAGAATAGATCTGATACCGATCAGTTGATGGTATTGCAGATCCGCTATCCATGCTATTTATATCGTAAGTAAGTAACTTGTAATAAAGCCATTTGATATCAAACACATCAGATATGGGTTCAACATAAAAAGCAGTATCAATTACAGAGAAAGGCCTATCACTAAAATGTACACCTCGATATGCCCCTTTTCTGCCGAGAATAACAGAAGGATGATTACATAAAGGAGCCAGATGCGAAGTCCCAATTTGTCCGTTAGTCCCGAATACCGGAATTGGCCCATCTATTGAGTCCTTATCTTCAACAGGTTTCCCATATTCTAAGGTAAACAAATCTCCCATTTTATATGATTTCCACTCTTCCATAAATGAGAATTTAATCAAGCAACAATGATTTATCTGACATTAATACAGGCAACAACGTCTCTCGGATGGCAACTAATTCCTTATTCTCCACAGCAATTCTTTGTCTTAATGAGAAAAGAACACTAAGGCGTAACTCAAAATGCTGCATAACCTGATCATCCGATGGAAATAAAAGCTTAAAAGAATTAATATCACTTTGATTAAAGCCAGCTTGTACGGCTCGATTTCCTTTTAGATTAATACCTTCATAAAAACTTGAATCAGAAAGGTAACAGCGAAGGAATTCCCGATAATAAGATTTGACGGGAGTTACTTTAGCTAGAGCTACATTATATGCTCCTTTTAGACCATAACAAATGCGTCCAAGAGAGGCCCCGTACCTTGCAATAAGAATGTCATTTTCATCACAGAGCTTATTACGCTTAGAAATAGGAATGTACGTAATATGAGAATCGCTTTCGTAATCACGTATCTGAATGAATCGTATATAACCTGGTAAGGGTTCACTAATGAATTCAGATGCCGGAGGTTGGCTACCTCCAGAATATCCCATAATATCAGATAACGATACCTGTTTCCAACCAATCGGTATCCCATCGGTGTCTTTTTCAAACGGTTCAAAATCAACAAACCATGACTTATACAAAGCCCGGGCCTGTTCCTCTAAATTATGATTTCTTGGCCTCCTTGGGGTCAAGAAACGATGCCTGCGACGGTTGTATGCGTGAAGGGCTGTCATCAGGCAATAAATTTGCGGTGTGAGAGCTTGACGTTGGTCTGATTCACCATTGCGTAGCGCATGGTAGTGTCAATCTTGACGTGCCCCAGAAGCTTTTGTACCTGCTCCACGGGCATTCCTTTGTCAATGGCCATTGTGGCCAACGTACGGCGGAACTTGTGAGGGTGGATGCGAGGCACCTTTAGACTGCGTCCCAGCTGGCGAAGGCGGACCTCAACGCCAGAAATCTGAAGCCTCTCATGAGGCTTATCGAGCGTCACGAACAATGCGGGATTCTTGTCCTTGCGGGACTTGAGATACTGTTGTAGATGAATCTTTGCACGCGCATTGAAATATACCACACGCTCCTTGTTCCCCTTACCAAAGACAATGCACTCTCGCTCGTTAAAATTAACATCTGCACGGTTAAGCTTGACCAATTCCCCAACTCGCATGCCGGTTGACGACAGCAGGTCAATGATAGCCAGGTCTCGGATATTCTTGCAGTTATCTCGTAGGATCTCCATGTTCTCGTCAGATATAGTCTCCTTCACTTGTTCTCCGGTTTTTACTTTGTGAATACGGCGAACAGGGCTTTTTAGGATAAAGTCCTCATCCTCTAGCCAAGAGAAGAAGGATGAGAAGATTCTGCGGATGTTGTCAATAGTGACTTTACTGGACTTATGTTTCTTTTGGAAGACAGCCAAGTAGGCACGAAGGTCATCAGTCGTGTAATCTTTGACGGCCTTAGGCATATACCGGAACAACTGCTTGATAGTGGTTTCGTAATACTTGATAGTCTTGGCGGAACAACCTTCTACAAGCTTTGCTGACAAGAATATTTCCAGTAGACGAGTATTGGTGACAATGTCCTCTTGGGCCTTGCCTCCTTCATGGATGAGCGTGTAGCTGGACAGCGTTTGAAGAAGAACGCTGCTGAGCTGAGTCATCTGGTCTACTGTCAATGTTCCGGACATGGCTTCCGTAATCTGAGTAATAAATGTTTCTTTCATATCCTTACTGTTAAATTATGATACATTCAGTAAGGAAAAATACATTATTTCAGTTCAAAACCAATTGAGGCTAGCTGCTTGCGGATTTCTTCCTCCAGCTCATGGGACTTCTTAAACATCTCGGAGAGTTCTCCGGTGAGACGGGTCATTTTTTCTTCAAATGGTTCCCCGTCATCCTCGGTCTCGGCGATGCCTACATAGCGGCCAGGGGTGAGGATGTAGTCCTGTTTTGCAATGTCTTCAAGTGTGGCTACGGCACAGAAGCCCTTTTCGTCCTCAAGCTCTCCAGCAACGTATTTGTCGTACGTCTGAGCTATTTTCATAATGTCATCTTCTTCAGTGAGCTCACGCAGACGGCGGGTTACCATAGTGCCAAGGTTGCGGGCATCAATAAAGAGGATCTTGCCGGGTTGCTTTTTGCTGCGGTTGAGGAACCAGAGAGATACCGGGATCCCCGTTGAATAGAAGAGCTGGCTGGGAAGTGCTACGATGCATTCTACGAGGTCTGCCTTTAAGATATTTTCGCGAATGGTACCCTCGCCGCCGCTCTGTGAAGAGAGAGATCCATTGGCCAGTACCATGCCAATCTTACCGACTGGTGAAAGATGGTGAATCATGTGTTGGAGCCAAGCAAAGTTGGCGTTTCCTGCAGGAGGAATGCCATATTTCCAACGTACATCATCCTGGAGCTTGTCTGCACCCCAATCGCTCATGTTGAATGGCGGATTTGCCATCACAAAGTCTGCCTTCAAAGTGGGGTGCTGGTCGTTGAGGAAAGAGTCGGCATTGGCCTTTCCAAGGTCTGCATCGATGCCACGAATGGCAAGATTCATTTGGGCCATTTTCCATGTGGTCGGGTTGCTTTCCTGACCATAGACAGAGATGTCAGCTATTCTTCCCTGGTGGCGCTCTATGAATTTTGCAGACTGGACGAACATACCGCCTGAACCACAGGCGGGGTCAAAAACGCGGCCATGGTAGGGCTTGAGAACCTCTACGAGCGTGCGTACAATGCATGCGGGAGTGTAGAATTCTCCTGCGTTCTTTCCTTCCTGAGAGGCGAACATCGAAAGGCAGTATTCGTAGGTGCGCCCAAGGATATCCTTGCTATCTCCATGCTCCTTCATGTTGATGTTGGTGAAGAGGTCAACCACATCGCCCAGGCGCTGCTTATCCAGTTCAGGACGAGCAAAGTTCTTCGGGAGGATACCTTTGAGCTTGAGGTTCTCACTCTCGATCATTCGCATTGCCTCATCAATGACAAGACCAATCTCTGGGGTATGGGCTGCTGCTGCGATTTCTTCCCATCTGGCTTTGGCTGGCACCCAGAAGATGTTAACGCTAGTATATTCGTCTTTATCTTCTTCCATGCCGTAGCCTTCGGCAACAAGCTCCGTGTGACGTTGCTCAAAACGGTCGGAAATATACTTGAGGAAGATGAGTCCAAGCACGACATGTTTGTACTCGGATGCATCCATGCTTCCCCTTAAAACGTCTGCGGCGTTCCAGATTTGTTTTTCAAATCCAACGTCGGCCGTGTTCTTTTTGGCCATAATTATGTGTTGTTTTTTGTCCTGAATTGTACAAATTTAATGATTTTTTCGTAAAACTTATAAGATAAGGGTACGTGAGCGATAGCGCAGAAAAAGATAGCCCCATTTCTGGTAAGGAATGGAGCATGATCAGTTACAGTTTTAACTACTCGTCTTTTATTTCTCCCCGTTTATATTTCCCCACTAAGTAATTGTATATACATGAGTGAACATTACTTAGAAAGTGATCAACGGCCAGCAGCGTGTTGAAAAGCTTCAGCGAATCCATCATCACTTTGCTTTCGATGATTTCTTTCTGCCTGGAAATATACAGTTTCTCTGTATCTAGGTGTGTTTCAAGATCACGCTCTTCTTTCCACCAAGAAGATGACTTTGCGTGTTTCTCCAAATGGAAGGTCAATTCCTGATACTGACGATTGATCTCCTCACTGAAGCGCCCCATTAAAGGTAGAAGCTTTTCCCACTCAGACTTTTTGTGCGTGTTCTCCTCAAAGCCGTAGAGCCGCTTAAACCCCTCGTTGAGTATAACCATCAGTTTCCCTCTCATAAAGCGGCGGTCATAGTCTCCATCTGCCAAGAGGAAATACTTGCTGGCTACCATGCTGTCAATCATTGTGATAAGAACGAACTGCATCACGGAAACTACGGTGCGGTTAATCTCGTGTAATTCGTCATGCTGATCCTTGGTACTCTCTAGCGCGTCAAGCACAAGAGGTAGACCTTCTGAGTACTGTGCTATGGTTTCATCGATGACGGCAACGAACTCTCTGCGTTCTTCATCCGAGAGCGTCTTTCCGTTGTACTGAACCTCTTCGAAGAAGCGAGAATACTTGTAGTCCCAGACGGTAGAATAATGGATATTTGAGAGGTCTTCGTGCGTAATAATGTGGGTTGGTGTATTACAAACCTTAGATAGTAAAAAGTGCTTCTTTTTTGTACGGAATAAACGGAAGCCGGTATTCTCCACTAAATCACTCGCGTCACAGGTTGCCCCATGCCCTTCGGACGGCGTAGCCGCCCGTGGCTTCGTGAACGGGAGGGAAGGATAGGGCCGTAGGCCCGTATCGGTCCGAAGGGCATGGGGTCGCCGTGTATCATCTACTGAGCAGTTCCAGCATTTTTAGGTTATCTTCTATGATTATTATGTTGGCCGTATCGCCACAAATGACTATATTTGCGGTGGAGCGGTCGTCGAATCGGCCGGTAATGAAACCAGGAGTAGGGCTATTCCGTTCTGGATGGCGCTCCCTTCACAAGGATTTCTTATTTGTTTAGGATTAATAGTCCTATAACCCTCTATTATACCATTCTGGAATGGATGAAGCAAATGAATTGTTTGTCCTGTACAAGCAATACTCAAACAATGGAAAGATTTGGCTGATGCTGGGTTTAGATACTACAGGATCGGACTACTACGACATATTGGCGATAGCAGAATGCTTGGCAAAAAAAGGACATGAAGTAAAAGTACTTCATGCAGTTCATTATAAGGATCCTTTGTATCGAGCAATATTTGGAGAGCTGATAGGGACACGGTATTACCGAAAGTGTCCTGACCTTCAAGTGGATGGAGAATACGTGGAATACGAATCCTACAAGACGGACCAACATAAAAAAGCATTCAGGAACATGTTACATAACGGTCTCTCTCAGTCTGAAAGGATTATACTTCGACACTGTTTTCTCACTGATGGATATATGTCTCAACAAATACGCGGTCAGATAAATAATGGAGTACCAGTATCTTGCGTATGGATTTTTGATGGAAGTGAAGTGAGAGTTCTATATAATACGGAAGGCTAACGAATACAATCGCTAGCCTTGAGATCAGCGAATCCGTAGAATCGCTTTTGCAAAGTTAATACTATTTTCGATACAACAAATAACAATAGTTCGTTAATTTTAAAAAAGATACGCCACGGCGCGAACGCCGTAGGGCGACCTGCTACTTCATTCGGAAAGAGTCCCTGGCCCCTCCATTGGCCCTAACTATGACGGAACGAGCCGTCGCGTGTGTGAAAAGCGGGCAAAACGCACACCGGAAGCAGCAGGGGAGATCCCCGGTCGGGGCCGGGGATGACAATCGGTCGGGGCCGGGGGTGACGATAGAACAGGGGATCCCGGAACATGTCCGGGATGAGGGGCGGGAACGGACTAGAGCGCGGTTCCCGCGTTATACCGATTCCTCAGGCGTTGAGGTGTTGTCTAATGACTGTCTGCGGATGGCCTCCAGGTAGAAGGCTTTCCGCTGTTCTTGCAAGATACGGTAGCGGATCATCCGGGAACCTTCGCTGATCCCGTCGTCGAGGTTACAGACGAAAAGGTCGTTTACGTCGGCGATATAAAGCCTGTCGTACCTTAGGTCCTGGTACTTCTGGAGAAAGAGGGTATAGTCCATCGCCTTCCGGGCCTCCGTCTCGCCGAGGTTCTCCCTGCTGAAAACAAAAAGGCCCATCTTCCCGAAGTGGCCGTAGAAGCCGTTCCCCACCTTGGAGACCTTGCTCTCGAGGATACGCTTCATCGGGAGGGCCATCGACCAGTAGGAGAGCTCCTTTACGCCGATATACTTTCCTTTCTCCAGGCCGAAGGCATAGCCGTTTTCGAGGATGATATCAAGGTCATCATCATTCTTCGGCCCCGGGGTAATGCCCGAGATATCTTTCAGGAGCGCTTCCTGCGCCAGCTTGTTTTCCTCCATGGCCCGGGTGACCTCGATGCCGACGGACGCGCCGTCCGGGGACTGGAGATCCGGCCGGTCCCTGTTCACGAGGGTGGTCATCTCGCCGCCGAGGAAGGTAGCGAGGGTGATCTGAGCGTACTGCTCAAAGAAACAGGTTCCGAAAGGACGGCTATCCATAGGCGTTACTCGCTTAGGAACTCTTCCAGGAACTCCGATGCGTCCGCAACGCAGTCCGGGCAGTCACGAAGGACCTTCCCGGTCCCGATACCCTTAAGGAGCCCGCAACGGGTTGCTCCGTTCCGCTCCTGGAACTTCTCCATGAGAACCTTCATCCGGGCGCGGGAGAGATTGCGGTCCTTCGTGTGGAGGCCGAGGATCATCCCGGCGCCCACGAGGGCTCCGCAGGTCCCTTCCATATTCCCCATACCGGTCCCGTAGGCTCCGGCAATATCGAGGGCCGTCTGCTCCGGGAGGCCCACAATGTCGCAGTAGGTGCAGACCACAGCCTGCGCGCAGTTATGTGAGTTGCAGCGTTTCTTCTCGGCTGCGAGGTGCTTACGTGATTCCATAGGTGTCATTTGCTGAAAAAGAAAAAGAATGCGGCCCACTTCATTGGGATACCGTCGGCATGCCCGATGGTCCGGTAATTAGAATCCTGGACGGTTCCGTCGCTCTTGACATGCCCGATGGTCCTGTATGAGGAGTCCTGTACGGTGCCGTCGTTCTTGATGTGTCCCACCGTCCGGTAACTGTCGTCCTGGACCGTGCCGTCGCTCTTGAGGTGGCCGATGGTGCGGTATGAAGCGTCCTGAACGGTTCCGTCACTCTTGATATGCCCGATGGTACGGTAGGAACTGTCCTGGATGGTCCCGTCGGACTTGATGTGGGCAACGGTCTGGTAACTGCCGTTCGTGATCCTCTGTGCGTGGAGGGTCTCCGAAAGGAGGCAGCCAATGAGCAGTCCTAGGAGAATAAGGAATGTCCGTCTCATAATGAATTATTGGTATTCCCTGCTAAGTTACGGAAAAAGTTGCTAATCGCGAATAGGTGCCTTGTACCAAGTCCTCCGCCGGGCCAGACCTTCGCTTCTCCGGACACATTCAGAAAGGAAACCTTATTCGTTGAAGCTGATCACCTGTCCCGCTCCCTCATACAAGGTGGCCGGGCCATCCAGCTCGACAGCCAGCACCGTCATGTGCGGATCCAGGACATCGGCAGGCACCTCGATGTAATAGACGCCCGGTGTCGCACTCCAATCAATATCGTTGTACTGTTTCCACTCCAACTCCTTCTCTTTCCCGACTACGCGAACTCGCTGGATTTTGGACTTCAGGCCCTTTATCTCCAACGATTCGTTGGGCGCATAAGGGAAGTACAAGTACAGCACGTCTCCTCGCTGGTTCAGCGTGGTGTAAGCCTGTACGTGGCCGGCGGGGATTCCTGCGCGTGTGGGGTAGACGGCCTCGGAATGACTGTCAATCCATCGGCCCAGCTCCCGTAGGACGGCCACCTCCTCTTCCGGGATGGTGCCGTCGGCTCTGGGGCCGATATCCAGCAGCAGGTTACCCCCCATGGACATACAGTCCACCAGCATCCGAAGGATCGTGTCAAAGGACTTGAAGTCCGTGTCACCCTTGCGGAATCCCCAGGAATCGTTGATGGTCATGCAGGTCTCCCACCAGGGAGAGACCGGGCGGGAGACCGGAACGCCCAGCTCCGGGGTATCGTAATCGCCGCTGCCGGCAATGCGCGAGTTCACGATTACGGCGGGGTTGGCTTCGCGCAGACGCCGCACGATCCCCGGCGCATCCCACTCATCAGAGGAGAACTCCCAGTCGCCATCGAACCAGAACAGGTCCGGATTATAGGCCTCCTGCAGCTCTTTCAGCTGAGCCGAGTTGAACTCCAGGAAGTGCTTCCAGCGCTCCGGTTCCCTGTGTATGTCGTAGCGGGCGGGTCCGGAGCGGAAGACGTTGGGATAGTCCTCCCGGGGCCAGTCAATGAGGGAGAAATACAGGCCCAACCTGAGTCCCCCCTGACGGCGAACCTCCTCCACGAAAGGCGTGAGGACATCGCGCCCGGCGGCAGACGACCTCACGGCGCTCACATCGCCCGCTTCCGTATCCCAGAGGGCAAAGCCATCGTGGTGCTTGGAGGTGATTACCGTATAGCGGGCACCGCTCTCGCGGATAAGCTGCACCCATGCCGCGGGATCATATGAAGCCGCCGTGAAATCAGCCTCCTGGGCAAAATAGTCCTCCATGCTCACGGTGCCGTTATGGAAGGCCCAGCTTTCACTCCAGTCGCCGCGCGAATAGATGCCCCAGTGAATGAAGATGCCGAGCTTGGCCTGGGAGAACCACTCCATACGGGCCGTTTTCTCTTCAGGGGTCTCCTGTGGGGGCGGAGGGGTCTTGCAGCCGGCAAGGAAGGAAATGACGAGGGTCAACAGAAGGTAGCGTTTCATAATTACTGGGGTTCTATCGGTTATAAATACAAAGATACAATGTATTTTATGGATTTGGAAGAACAGGCTCCGTACACATTGACGCCGAACGGTGGCCATTACCTTTGCCAGCAAGCCTGGGCAACAGGGAAACCGATGTGTAGAAGCTCTCGGTTATGTTGAGAGGGCAGAACTGTGCCTACGGCTCCTGAATGGGGAGGGCCGTCGCGTGTGTGAAAAGCGGGCAAAACGCACACCGGAAGGGTGAAAGGGCCGTCGCGTGTGCGAAAAGGGGCCTAAACGCACACCGGAAACTACAGAATTGAGGGGGTGGTCAGGGCCCGAAGGCAATGATGGGGCGCTGCCCATAACTGGTTTGTAGGTTGCCGTTGTTCTTTGCTTGCCACCCGTTACGCGTTATGGGGCCGTAGTGCGTAGTGCCTGGCATGCGGGAGCCACCCGTTACGCGTTTTGGGGCTAAAATGCGTAGCGGGTGGAGGGGATAGGGCCGAGGGGCCGTACCCCGGGACCCATTACTGGGCCTTGGTAACGATGGCCGTCATACCGGGCATCAGGTGCGGATGGGGCTGGAGGGTGGCCTCCAGGTGCACCATGCCGTTCTTCTCCACCACGGGGCTGATGGCCGATATGCGGGCCTCGTGGGCTTCGGAGGGATAGGCGACGCTGTAGACAAGAATCTTGGTCCCGGGCTCAAATTTCTGCAGTTCGTTCTCCAATACGTCAAAGCAGACCTTCAGGTGTTCCGTATCTACTATGTAGAAGAGCGGAACGCCTGGAGTGGCTGCACTGTAGAGGGTGGCGTCTATGCGGCTCACGGCACCCGTCAGGGGAGCGGTGATGGTGCAGTAGGTAAGCTCGTGCTCCAACTGCTGGAGGGAGGCCTTGGCGGTATTGTAGCCGCTGTTCACGCGAGCCTGGCGCTGGAGGTCTTCGGGGGCCTGGTCCAGGTTGCTCCGCTTGTAGCCCTGGCCCATCAGGATGGCCTGGGCTTCATAATCGGCCTTTTCCAGTTCGGCCTTGTTGCGGTTGATCCGGTCCTTCAGGACATCCTGGCTCAGGCGTACCACCACTTCTCCTTTGCGTACGCGCTGGCCCAGTTCAATGTCAAAGCTTACAATCTGCTCTGCAATGCGGCTGTAGACGGGGACCTCGGTGATGGCCTCGATGGTTCCCTTGCTGGAGAAGCCTTCGGACTCGATGGTGCGCTGAAGGTTCTTTTCCGGAGCCGGGGCGGGCTGCTGGGCGGCGGGAGCGGCCTGGGGTTC
>JAEEGJ010010559.1_pt1 | contig 23965 bp, 23 predicted proteins | sample 8958761 | NCBI WGS metagenome assembly JAEEGJ01 (sample SAMN16246546, study PRJNA631951) | gut metagenome | biome: gut microbiome; feature: rumen; material: RS-attached | host: Bos | place: Iran: Karaj | collected 2018-10 | reverse complement strand
CTGTTCAAGAAGGTGAACCGCTCGATAGGCACCACCGTCCAGCCGACATATTATAGAGAGCGACTGCACGAAGCCGCCACGGGCACCGAAGACACCAAGCAGGAGGTGCTGACGAAGGACTTCAATATGTGGCAGACGGGCAAGGTGACGAAGTGGATCAGCGGCGACCGCATACGACCGCTACAGGTGGCGAAGCGGATCACCGACTGTCGCTACCAGGACGGGTGGCAGAAGATATTCGTTGGCATGGACTTCAGTCACGGCGACGACCTCTTTGCGCACGCTTATCTGGCCGTGAACTACATCCCCACCGCCACACCGCAAGGCCACATCTTTGCCGACTGCGACGCGTGGATTCTGGAGAAGGCACTGAACGACAGCCCGAACCGACCGCTCTACGAGCAATGGATCAAGGACGGGTGGTTGCACGTGTGCCCAGGTGAGGTCTTCAATCCTGCCTACGCCATCAACCGCATCGCCAGCCTCGCCTTCGAGCAGAACGAGCAGGGCGACATCGACTTCATGCGCCCACGGCTCAACTTCCACAGCTTTGGATATGACCCAGCGCAGAGCATCGACCCCATCAACCAACTGAAGGCATGGCTACAGACGGCACTACTCCACCGCTCGCCCGATGCCAGCCCGAAGGAGTTGGCCGACATCATTCAGGCAATGGTAATACCCGTGAGCCAGTCGGCCATGAGTCAGACCCCCATCATCGGACACCTCGAAACGCTCATCCTGAACAATCCCCCGCTGATAGAGTTCTCGCCCAGTCCGCTGTGGCCCTGGTGCTTTGGCAACTGCGTGCTGGAAATCGACGGGCGCGAGAACAAACGCCCCGTGAAGCGCAGCCAGAGCGACTCGTGCAAGGTGGACCCCGTGCAAGCCCTCATCATGGCGTTGGACTTGTATGAGCGGTATGAGGGGAGCCAGCACTAAATAATTGAAAATTGAAAATTGAAGGGAGCTATGAGCTATTGCAAAAAGAAAGGGATTGAGCCGACGGTGTGCGAATGTCTGGCTTGTGAGTATTGCCTGCCACCATCCGAGCGTATCGGTGGCAGGATGTGTGAGAACGAAGTAAACCCTGCCAGGGGACAGTCCCCTGGCAGATAAGAAAATTAAAGGAACTATGAGCAAATTTGAAGAATTAAAACACAAGGTTGAGACCTACGAAATGATGAAGGCAGTTGCCAAAGATTATCGCAAAGCCATCGAACTGATTGACTACGAGAAGGAATACTTCCTGGTTGACGACATCATCTACAGAGCGCGTGGCGATAGCCGCAAGCTGAATCTCAACTCCTACTATGCACCTATACCGTACACGGTAATCAGAGACGGATTGCAATCTGCTCTGGATAAGTTGGAGGTAGAGATGAGTGAAATGGAGAAAGAACTGAAAGACTGGTTGTAATTAAACGAATAAGGAACTATGAAAGAGAAAGACGAGAATAAAGTATTTGTCATTACAACGGGCGAATACTCAGACTACACCATCAATCGCGTTTTCTCCACACGCAAAAAGGCGTTGGAATACCTCGACACAAAGGACGATAGATATACGCTGGAGGTGTACGACCTCGACGAGCCTATTGAGCGCAAGACGCATATATACGAAATCAGCTTTGAACTCGACAAGAAGAAGGTGTGGAACGTCAGCATAGAGTGTGACAAACGATACAAGGACATGATCCACATCGGCGGTCGCTACTTTAACAACCGCAAGACGCTCGACATCTACGTGGAGAGCGACAGCCGCAAACGTGCGCTGAAGATTGCATCTGAACGCTACGGAGCCATCATCGCAGGCGAGCATACCATGTACCCATATCTGCGTGTCGGAGTGCTCAGACATTACAGCAACATGCTCCCAGCCTTCTTTGACTTCAACACGGGCGAAATGGTGCTGTTCGACCGCGAGGAGTTAGCCGTTGAACTGCCCGGCTTCATCAAGGTAAGGAGAGCAGAGATAAAGAAACGATGAATAAGTAATTAGAGAATCATGATAGTAGAAAGCATGACCCACGAAGAGGTGTATGAGGAACTGGCGCGGGAGCGCGAGGCGGTGACCGTGTGGTGGCGACATCAGCTGGACGACAATCGCCGACGGGCAATGAAGTGCCAACGGTTCCCTATGCAAATCTGGCGCGACTACACCTCGACACGACGCAACCGCTACGTGTTCTTCAGTCGTGTGTACGACAAACGGATGCGGCGCATACTGACGGGCTCGGCCGTCATCCGCCACACCAGCGATGGACTGACAGTATATACTACATGGCTGGGCGACCAGAAGCTCATCAGTCCGATGGTGCTCACGTCCCACATGTGGAAGCGATACGCCGAGCGCACGGCCACCGATCTGCACGGCATCGACCTGGTGAAGCACTACTTCACGCACAACCCGCACGGCAAGGACAGCGACAATCAGAAGATAGTGGGCCGATCGGTGAGATGGAACGGCGAGGAGCATCTGTCGTGCTGCGTGCCCGATGGCGTGCTGCTGGGGCAGGAGTTCGATAAGTACTACCTGGTTCGTACCTTCATCACCTACGACATGACGACAGGGATGCAGCAGCAGGAGTTCGAGGCCTGCCGCGGCAAGATAATGACCGACCAAGAGATGTACGACCGCGCGAAAGCGTTTTATTAATCCATGTATTCAAAGTAAACCGCGAACGCGAAAAACAACGATAAGTATGAAAGACGAAAAAGCATATAAAGGATGCGCGTGGAGCCTGATGGGACTGATAGCGCTGAGTGTGGCTCTGAACGTGTGGCTGTTGACGCGCGGACAGGTGGAGCCATCGGTTGTGGTAGAGCACGACACGCTGTGGCGAGATACCACCATCACCCACCCCACCCCGACAGCATCCACCCAGACGGGGGAAATAGTTTATATAAAAGTGCCCATCGTTGGCGGCTGCCAGGGGACAGGGACATGGCAGGATTCTGCCACGTACCAGTCCCCAGGCAGCCCACTGACATCTGAGCGCCCGGACTCGATAGAGGTGCCGATAGCGATAGAGCAGAAGCGGTATGACGACTCGCTATATACGGCGTGGGTGTCGGGATTCAGGCCGGCGCTCGACAGCATCCGGCTGCATCAGCCCGAGATAGTGACCACCATCACCAAGACGGTAGTGCAGAAGGCTCCACGACTGAGCCTCGGACTATCCGTAGGTCCGGGTGTATCTATCGACCGCGATCACCACATGGGGATATATGTGGGATTCACGGCGCAGTATCGGCTTTGGCCTAAATAATATATTAACCCTATAAAAACATCGAAAATTATGAAGAAATTTATTGCATTCGTATGCCTCTGCGCCTATGTGATGGGTGCCATTGGCGGTTTTGGTTACGCACTGTATGGTGGCTCTTGGCCCATCGCCATCGCCATCGTGGTATTGGCAATTATGGCATGGCCCACGGCCGTGAACCAGTGGCGCGTGCTCAACGAGTAGCACACCTGAACACTCAGAAACTGTTGATAATATATGCTAACGCCCCTGCCGCGAGGCAGCACGATCCACCCTGCGAAGGGCCGACACTTCTTTTTTTTATTATTATAATTGATTTTAAACAATCTTGGAAGCCCGTGCCGATTGGTGCGGGCTTTTTTTTGTGCCCATCATTTTCGTGCGGTCACGAAAATGATGGTAAACCCCCGACCGAAAAACGCGCGAGATGTGTATGGCAGAATTAGTAAATAGTTTTAGAGGGCTCAACGTAACCAACAACCGAGTGGATGCGCTCAGAGCCGACTTTTCGGGACTTGGAAATCTCGATAAGGTGGTAAATTCCGTACTCCGAAAACTGGCCCTTCGCGACAACGTGCAGCAGCAGGTAAGCATGGTGGGCAGTGGCAAAATGAGCCGCGAGAACTTCGACGGATGGTTCTCGGAGTTGGTTCGAGTAGAGCTGGGCAAGATTTTAGCCATTCAGCGTGCCCGTGCGGTGCAGAAAGCCCGCAATGTGGGTGCAGGATCGGCATCGAGCGCCGTGCTGCGCCGAATGTATCGCGAGTCATATGCTGGTAACATCAACATCGCCACCCCTCGCGGACGAATGAGCAGCCGCACCCGCAACTATCAGCCTGGATGGCTGAAGCAGCGACACGTGGGCGACCGCACCCGCAAGATAAACGAGTACTACGGCCCCGATCGAGGATTTATTCTGCGATTCCTCGAAGGTGGTACCGACGTGCGCACCGCCACCAGCTACGGCCCAAGCGGCAAGGGGTCGGGCGCCACATACGGAGCTCGCAGAAGCATCGCACCGCGCTCATTCTTCCACAGCATGAGCAGCGACATGGAGCAGGCGGCACAGCAGCTGGGTCACACCCTGAACGGCTACGTGGAGAAGTGGTTAGTTAGAACATTTAAAGAAGTATAAACGATATGGCAAAATCAGTACTTGAACTTGCCGTTGGCACAGGCCAATGGGATGCCGGACTAAAGAAGGCAAAGTCGGCACTCGACAACTTCACCCAGGCCAATGGCGGATTGCAGTCGGCTCTGAATAAGGACTCAAAGAGCATGCAGACCTTCGTGCAGATGATGGGACGCATGGATTCGACCGCCAAGACCGCCAAGGGGCAGATGAACGACTACAAGGGCACCATCGAGCAGCTCACAATGCAATACAACCGACTGACCGATGCTCAGAAGCAGACCATCGGCCAGGACTATCTGCGCTCCATCGACCAGATGAAGCAGAAGTACCAAGCCGTGGCCGACGAGGTGGCAAAGATAAACCAATCGCTGAAACAGACGCAAGAGATAGGCACAGCCGCGAGCAGTGGTGGTGGCTTGTTTGGTAGCGACAAGTTAGGAGGCATGCTCCAGGTGTTTGGTGGTAACCTGATGACTAAGGCTGCCGGCATGGGCATAGGATTCGCCAGCGAGCTGGGCGATATGGTGAAGCAGAGCATAGAACTGGCACGACAGGGCGAGGGCATCCGCATCGCCTTCGAGCGATTGGGCCGAGGTGACATTCTGGACGGACTGCGCCAAGCCACCCACGGCACGGTATCAGACATCGAGCTGATGAAAGCCGCGGTGAAGTTCAACGACTTCCGTCTACCACTCGAAGAGCTCGGCACCATGCTGGCCTTCGCCCAACAGAAGGCCAAGGACACCGGACAGAGTGTTGACTACATGGTGGACTCAATCGTTACCGGTTTGGGCCGCAAGTCGCTGATGATTCTTGACAACCTCGGACTGAGTGCTGCGGAAATCAAAGAGCGCATGGCTGAGACCGGCGACATGACCAAGGCCGTGGGAGAGATAATCCGCGAGCAGATGAGCAAGGCTGGCGACTACATCGAGACAGCTGCCGACCGCGCAACCAAGGCCAACGTGGAGGTGCAGAACGCTATGGAGCGCCTGGGCGAAACATTCCAGCCACTGACCGATGCCGGCACCTCGATGTTCAATAGCCTGAAGGTGGGCGCACTCGACTTTATCAACAAGGCCCTGCGCCCGATGATAAATCTGCTGACCGAGGCAGGCCGTATGCGCAAACTATACAACGCGCAGAAGGGCACCAACGATGCCAAGATACAGGACATGCTGGCTGGACTATCCAGCAGCGAACTGCCACAGCATCAGCACCGCGTCAATCTGGCCTATTGGGACAAGAATATCAACAAGTATCAGCAATACCTGGCCGACTATAAGACGTGGCAGAAAGACAAGACCGCCGTGGGTGCTTACGACCGCATGGCAGCATTCCAGAAGGAGACGGGATTGTCGATGTTTAGCGACGTAAAGGAGCAGCTTGAAGTTTTTAAGAGACAGAAGGCTGACTACGTGAAACTGTCGAAGGACCTGCTAACAAAGAAGGTGGAGGACAACAAGGTAGAGGAGAAGACCGACATTAAGGGATTGGGCGGAAAAACTACCACCACCACCGATAAACCAAAGACCGAACTGGAGAAGAATCAGGCCAAGATAAAAGAACTGACGGAGGAGTACATCAAGCTGGGCGATAAAGAGACCGAGGCATCGCAGAAGCGCCAAGCCGAAATCAAGAAGGAAATAGAATTACTTCAGCAACGCAACAACCTGATAGGACTGCGTGCCGAACAAGTACAAGGCAAACTGCTTGGCGGCAATGTGCAAATGCCTGACTTCAAGAATCGCTCGTACATCATCGACCGCTCGCACCTATTCGACACCGAGGGTGGCCTTAATTGGCAAGTACTCCAAAAATACAACGACCAAACATCTGTGGGCGAGTATAAATGGAGAAAGAAGGAACGCGAAAAGGATGGTAAGAAGGAGGAGAAGAAGGACGACAAGATGATGGACAACGTGACCAAGCTGACCAGCGGCGTGACGGGTATCTTCAGCGGCATCGAGCAGATGGGCATAGAGATACCCGACGGCATGAAGCAGGCGCTGAACGCCATCAATGGTCTAATGTCTATCGCCCAGAGCATACTGATAGTGGTAGAAGCCATCAAGGGGTTGGAAGCCATCGGACTGTTTAAGTTCGCCGGTGGCGGTGTGGTGCATGCTGCTGGTGGATATACCGTGCCGGGCAATCTGTACAGCGGCGACCAAGTGCCCGCAATGCTCAACAGCGGCGAGCTGGTTCTGAACAGGGCGCAACAGAGCACGCTGGCCAGTCAGCTGCAAGGGCAGGACAAGCAGATGCACGTGGTGGGCGAGGTGCAGGGCGAGAAGATAATCCTGGTGGCCAACCGCACATTCCGTCGCAAAGGTCAGGGCGAGATAGTAACATGGTAGTAACAACATAAAGCGAACAAATTATGGCACTGAACGGAAACAAGGTAATAATATACATGGGCGGCACGGCAATAGCCAGCTGCCGAAGCACCGAGATACAGACGGAGTGCGGACTGATAGAGGTGGCCAGCGCCACAGAGCAGGTGTGGCAGAACTTCATAGCAGGACGCAAGACGTGGGCCGTGAATGTGGGATTCCTGATACTGGCCAACACCGACGTGCAGAAGCTGCTACAAGTGGGCCAGACGGTTACACTGAAGTTTAAGGACCGCAACTCGGCCGACTCGACCGGAGTGAGCGGCACGGCCATCATCCGCACATGTCGCATCACATCTTCACAGGGGAATTTGGTGCAAGGGGCATTTTCGTTCCAAGGCACTGGCGCTCTGGCAGCCCCATCCACTTAAGGTAAACCCCCGGCCCGTTTCTGCGCGATAGATGAAAGTACTTTTATTCAAGCAGAAATGGCCAAAAATTATACACTGACATTTAAATCGCTACGCGCGGGCACCGTCTATACACTGTATATAGGCGGTGGCACTGGCGATGCCGTGGCACTGAAGCCCGCCGGACAACCACTGACCACACAAGAAGACGACGATGCCGACGAGTATCTGCCCATTCGTAGACAGACGGGCTATCTGCGTATAGTGGACGACGGCACTTGCGCCGACGGCACCACACCACTCGACTGGAAAGACCTGATACCGCAGACGGACACAGCACGTCCCGTGAAGCTGAGCCACATGGAAGACGAGACGGAGGTGACGGACTGGGTGGGATTCATGCAGTCGCAGACATTCGGAGGTCAGCTCTACAACGCCCGCCAGGAACGCGAGTTCCCCATACAGTGCCCACTGAGTGTGACCGAGGGAACCGACATAAACCACAATCAGACAGCAATACAAAATTTTGCCTATCTGCTGAAGCAGGTGATCGACTCGATACCAGCAGCAGCCCGCCCCACCGAAGTGATGGTGCAGGGCGGCGAGCTGGCACGCACCATGCTGCTGAAGATGATAGACTGGCAGAACTTTGCCACCGAGGGTGACAACGACACGATGGAGGCGCGATACTCGATGTATGAGTGCCTGGAGGATATGTGCCGATTCTGGGGATGGACAGCCCGAGTGTATCGTCAGACGCTGTATCTGACATGTGCCGACGACGCCAACATGTTCTACTTCCTACAGCTGTCGGCTACCGACCTGGCAACGATGGCAGCAGGGGGCAGCGCCGGCACGCTGACACAGCAGACCTACCTGGGCGGAGCACTCAACACGGGATTCGGCTCGATGGACAACGACGACGAGGTGATGCGCGGATATAATCGCGCCGAGGTGCAGGCCGACATAAATGCGGCCGACGACAACATCATCAACACCGACACCGACCTGATGTACCGACTGCTGACCAAGAACGGCTATCAGAACCTGACCGAAGATGCCCACGGCGCAAGCCGATACACAGTGGACCAGCTGACACTGGCCCACCCCACACTGACATTCAGTTGCACCGAGGGCAACGCCACGCTGAACTTTGCACAGCTGTACGACAAGGACAACAGCCAGAAGGCCGAGGTAAAGATGATAAGAATACTGAAGAGCTACAACGCCGTGACGCCTACGGTGCACGCATCGGTAGCGCTAAAGTACGACCACGTGTACAGCAAGAACTGGCTGGAGTTGCACGCCGACATATATCGCAAATACGCAAAGCTCGACACATCGGGCGACGCCGTACAGGGCACCAACAAGATGTATGTGCGTATAGGCATAGCAAAGAACGGGTATCAGACCATGTGGCTACAGAGCGACGGCACATGGGCCAACACCAACACCGCCATACAAATGAGCATAGGCAACGAGGACGACCGCCTGTGGTTCTACAATCCCAACCCGGTGAACGAGCCCGCCTACGTGGAGCGACGCGAGGTGGCCGACGGAATGAGCGGCACGCTGTTTATCGAGTTTATGGGTTCGGCCGATCTGCCCGAGGTTGACGGTGAGCGCTCGTTCGACATCGCCAGCCTGCGCGTGGTGATGTATCACGGCGACATTGCAGCCTACGCCTATCAGAACCACTACTGGTGGAAGTTTGAGAACGACGAGAACGTGAAGCGCACCGTGACCTACAAGGCAAAGAACCAGAATGCAGTGGACGAGCTATTCAATGCCGACTGCATATTTGCCAGCGACAATCACACCGTGTTTGGCTTCGGCCTGCTATCTAATCCCGACCGCACCTACTTCAAGGGCATGCAGTATGAGGAGCATGCCGCGCTTGTATTCCCCGAGCAGCACCTGGCCAACCGAGTGGCCGACTACTGGGAGACATCGCGCCGACTGCTGTCGATAGACCTGCGCTGCGATGTGTATATCGGAGTGTGGACAGGCGACCTGACACCACGCTACAAGGTGACCATCGACGGCACGCTGTGTCACATTATAGCCATCAGCCGCAATTGGCGCGACGATGTGGTGCACTACACCCTGCTGGAGATGCCAAACATTCCCGATCCTGAACCCGAAGAATAAAGAGATATGAAACTGACAAGAGAAAAAATACAAAGAATGGTGGGCGGTTCCGGAACCACAGCCGGAGGCGGTGGCGGAGTGTCTGCCAACGATGTGCAGCAGATGTTGTATGGTATGGCCTCGGAGCAGTGGGTGAACGACAACTATCTGTCGATAGACTTCTTCAATCGTCTGTTTACGGCCCACGGCACGGGCGACACGGTGGTGAAGGCCAACGACATGGAGAGCACCATCACCTCGATAGAGGCCATGTTCGGATTCTGGACCGAAGAATATATATCGGCACTGGGTCGCGGCAGCGGCGGTGGTGGCGGTGGCAGCAGCATCAGCCCAATCGACGAGAGCGCCATCACGGCCGAGACCACATTCAACCGAGGCGACGCGCTGGCCATCAATGGCACGGTGTATCGCTGCACCGCAAGCGGAACCGACAACATGCCGCTGGGCATAGTGGTGCAAGACGGCACACCAGTATATCAGGCCTACAAGAACCACCGAGCATGGGTGATTGGCGACAACGCGCTGCAAGAGGGATGGGAGGTGTGGCTCAACTCTGGGCTCGACTTCTATATAGAATGGTACGGCGACCGCATATCGCAGGCCGAGCGCGACATTCAGGCGCTCTACAACCTCGTGGCCACAGGCGGTGGCGGCGGTGGAGGCGGCGGCAGCCTCGATCCCGCCATTATGTGGTCGCTGCTTTCATCGGGAACATCGGAGCAGATAAATATCAGCCACCTGACGGGAGCGCTGAACGACTACGCACGCCAGGCCTGGGTGCAGACGTATGTGGGTCAGCAGGGATTCGTAACATCATCGGCACTGGCATCGGTGCTGACCGACTATGCCACACATGCGTGGGTACAAAGTCAGGGCTACCTGACCGAGCACCAATCGCTCGATGGATATGCTACCGAACAGTGGGTAAGCGCCAACTTCAACAACTACGTGCTGCCTGTGGCATCGAGCACAGCCCGAGGCGGTGTGAAGATAGGCTACACCACCAGCGCTACCAACCGCAACTATGCAGTGCAGCTGTGGAGCGAGAAGATGTATGTGAACGTTCCGTGGGTTGACACTAACACATGGCGCGATTGTATCGACAATCTGACAAGCACCGCTACAGACAAGAGCCTGAGCGCCAACATGGGCCGAGTACTCAACGAGACATTCGCCAACTATCTGCCGCTGACGGGCGGAACCATCACGGGCGACTTGACCGTGCAGGGCCTGCTGGCAGCAGCCACACGAGTGAAGATAGGTGACATCTATATAGGCTACGACAGCGCACACAATGCGCTGGAGGTTTATAAACTTGACACCGACAACACCACTCACGTATCGGCCAACTTCTACGCCCTCGGAGGTATATCTGCCCTCGGCTACGGCCCCGGCGGTGGTGGCGGTGGCGGAGTGGCGCTGAACCCCGTGGACGAGAGCACCATCACTGCGGCCACCTACTTCCACCAGAACGATATACTGGCCATCGACGGCACCATCTACCGATGCATACAGACTACGAACAATCTGCCCGTGTCGGTAGTGTTCCAAGGCAACAAAGTGCTCTACGTGGAGAACAATGGCCACCGCGCCTACGTCATCAACAGCTACTCGCTGCAATCGGGCTGGGAGGTATGGCTGAACTCAGGATTGGACTATCATATATCGGTGCTCTACGACATGGCCACCAGCAATCAGCGAGCCGTGCTTGACATAGAGCGACGCATAGGCACCGACGGCGACCTGGCCACCAAGCAGTGGGTGCAGGCGCAGGGATATATCACCCAGCTGCCCGACCTATCGCCATACGCCACTAAGACATGGGTGCAGAATCAGGGCTACCTGACTCAGCATCAGTCGCTCGATGAATATGCCACCGAGCAGTGGGTATATGCCAACTTCAACAACTACGTGCTGCCCGTGGCATCGGCCACAGCCCGAGGCGGTGTGAGGATAGGCTACAGCGGCAGCGGGCGAAACTATCCCGTAGAGCTGTCGAGCGAGAAGATGTATGTATATGTGCCGTGGACCGACACCACCTACAGCTTCAGCAATGCCGACGCAACACTGGCGTGGAGCCAGCGCACCAAGATAGCCACCGTGGGCGGCACCGACATATACGTGACCATGCCGGCCAACCCCGACACCAATACATGGCGACCAGTGGTGGACAACCTATCGAGCAGCGACGCCAACAGCAGCCTATCGGCCAACCAAGGTCGACTGCTGGCCAGCGGCAGCGCACGCGACAACACCAAGGTGGCCAAGGCTGGCGACACTATGACGGGACTGCTGAATGTGGCCACCGGCATAGGCATCAGCGATGCAAGCGGCAATGCGCTACTGTGTTACAAGCCCACATCGTGGACAGGCGTGGCCAACACGCAATGGGGCGTGGGCACCATCGACGTGCAGGGCGTGATCCGGAGCAGCAACACAGCCCTACTGCACTATCGCTACGGCGACAGCTCGTATGAGATAATCGACGCCAAGGGCGGACAGAGCATCGCCGGCTCATTGCAAGTGGCCAACATCTACCTGGGCCACACCAACGAGATAAATGGCGTGAACAGTGGCGTGCTCTATCTGCAAGCACGCGGCACGGGCAACACATATATCAACGCGAACAGCGGCTACTGCGGCATAGGTGTGACCAGCGCCAGCTACAAGCTGCACGTGGGCGGTGTAATCTATTCGAGCGTGGGCGTCTACTCAGCCGGCTACGTGACCGCCCTGTCTGACGAGCGCCACAAGCGCATCGAGGGCCGCACAGGTCTGGAGGTGGAACAGATAGCACAGATGCCCGACGTGAAGTTTACGTGGACCGACCGCAACGACCCAACGCAGTATGTGGGTACCATCGCGCAGAAGTGGCAGGAGATATTGCCGCAGGTGGTTCGCACCGCCAGCGACCGCGACCACACCCTGAGCATGGACTATCAGGCCGCAGCCCTCATCAGCGCCATCGTCACTGCCCGCCGAGTATGCGACCACGAGGCCCGCATCCGCGCCCTCGAGAGGAAGTGCGCCGCACTGGAGCAGGCCAACGCATTCCTGAAGAACGCCTACGAAGAATTGAAACTTAAAATAGCATAACGATATGGCATACAACGATCAGATAATAACCGACCCCGTAACCGACGGCGACATAAAGAGTGCGCTGCGCACATCGGAGGTGAGCGAGAGCGACTGGTGTACCCACGACAATGTGAACCTGATGTCGAAGTTCAAGCCGACCGACTTTCTGACGATCAACTTCAATCCGAAGACAGAGACGGGCTTGGCCGACAGTCAGTGGAAGGGCGAGCTGATAAAGCAGAACGGCTACACTATCCGTGCCAGTGTTGGCATTCAGGTTCCTTATGGACTCATCCCTGAGTCAGAGTTCGACGGCGTAAGCGATTACAAGTTCTTCTACACAGGACAGTATCGCAGCGTGCCTGCCACGATTTTCAATAGCAAGTGGTCAAAAATCACCCCTACCAAGTTTCGCCAACCCGACTTCTGGAAGTACACCAGCCGCACTCCTGACTACCCGATAGCCCGCAACAAGTTCCCCATCTCGTTCTCGAACATGACGGTGCAGACGCTGAAGTACAACACCCTCGACCAGACTGGCACACTGCTGGCTGTGGCCGAGCTACACTTCGACTATAAAGACATCAGCGTGAAGAACATTGCCTATTGGCTGGGCGTGCGCTCGCTGCTCGATGCTCAGACGGGTGTGGCGTCACAGCATAATCTGAAGTTCGGATTTATGATAATCAGCAACCCGCAGGCACAGAGCATGCACTTTGCCATCACCGACGCTGTGGAGATGACATTGGACGACAGCTACGATCAGACCACAGGACTGGTGGGTTATCGCAACATCGCCCTTGATGGTGTGCCACTCATTAAGCCTGCATTCAATGACGGATTTCAGGTGAATGAGGAAGTATATATCGTGCCATACATCCGTCGCAGTTTGATGGTGGGCGATACCAGTTATCGCTGCTACTTCGGACTGAATGCCGATGACGACCATCTGGCCTATCAGAAGTTCAAGATACGCAACAGCGGACTGACCGTCCAGACAGTAAAGCTACAGAACGCAGCCATCACCGTCACATATCAGGTAGTAGAGACCAAATCGTCGAGCAAGGTCATCATGTTCAGCATCACCAATGTCAGCCACATGTCGTTCACATTCACGGCACAAGCACCAACGAGCGATCTGAACAACCGATTCTACTTCCTGACCAACGACTTCGCCATCATGCGCAACGACAGCAACGGCTATATGGTGGAGCAGCACTTTGCCACACTCGGTCTGAGTTACGACGACGACATCGGCGCTCGATATGTGCACGTGACGGCCAATCCGCAGAGCAAGAACGCCACAGGTCTGCTTAATGGCGTGAGCGATGCCACCAGTCTGGCTCAGTATTTCACCAAGTACGAGTACAGCAGTTCGCTGACATCGGCTAAGATAGGCGTACAGATAGTATTCCTGGACTTCGACAGCGGCACGGGCGAAATGATCCAGCGCAGTGTATCGTTCCAGGGCACCATCAACCCAAGCACTGCCGGTAGTACACCGCAGACCATCCAAATGACAGGTACAATTGTTTAACATATTAAAACGTTTTAATTTATGGAAGGAATACAAACAATCAATGCGCTGAAGGCGGTGCAGTCCGCACTCAGCTCCTTGCAGCCCACGGGAGTGCAGACCGTGATGCTGTTTGCTGCCGACGGAACACCCATCGGCAAGTACGAGGCCCATAAGCTGATTATCGATCACGCTTTTCAGGGATGTGCCTTCGGCACCTGCGACACAGCCGCCGGCACCGCAGCCAAGACAGCCACCATCAGCAACTTCTTGCTGCTGAAGAACTGCCGCGTGTCGATTAGATTCACCAACGGCATGACCGCCACCAGTCCCACGCTGAACATTAACAGCACCGGCGCCAAAGCCATCCGTCTGGGCACGGCAGCCCTCACCCCTGGTATGGTGAATGCCGGCGCCATCGTCACGATGGTCTACGACGGCACCTACTGGCAGGTGACCGCCATCCAGAAGGTGACCGCTCCCCCCACTCCCGGCGCCGTTGATCTCGGCCTGCCATCAGGCACGCTCTGGGCAGAGAAGAATATCGGAGCCAACAAGCCGACCGACTTTGGTCTATACTTCTCGTGGGGCAACGTAGAAGGCCACGCCGAAGGCTCGGGCTACGACTTCGGATCGAGCAATGACGGTCCATACGCATCGACCCCAGGCGCTGCCCTGACCGGCAACATCCCAACGGGCAACACATACGACGCGGCCCGCAAGAACATGGGAGCACCTTGGCGAATGCCAACCACATCGGAGTTCGTAGAGCTTAACAGCAATTGCACATCAGAATGGCTTACACAGGACGGCGTTGCGGGACGTAGGTTCACGAGCAATATAAATGGTAACTCCATTTTCTTCCCGGCGTGTGGTTTCTACAACGGGTCGACACTTTACGGCCGAGGCGAGTGCGGTTACTGCTGGTCTTCGTCACTTCAGTCCAGTTCCGACGGCTACGGCTTGGGCTTCGATAGTTCAGGAGTCAATCCGCAGAACGACTACGGTCGGTTCGACGGCTTCTCTGTTCGAGGCGTTCAGTAATTTGCCCGTACCTCATTTCATCGGGCAAGGCACATACAGGCGCGCGACAGCGCGCCGTGCCTTGCTCGGGGAAATGAGCACCACTAAAAGGGAGTTTTGCCGCTATCGCGGCGGCTTCCATATAATATTATTTATATTCAATATAAAATTAAAATAAAAGAACAAAAATGAAGTTAGTTCCAGCGTTAGAATACGAAAAACTTCGTGACGACGCAAACCTAAATAAAATAATACTCCACAAAGATGGCAAGTTCTACCACATCTACGAGTGGAGCGCGTGGTTGGTTAAGACGGTAGTATGCACCGAGGAATATCAGTCGCAACGCGGCGACGCTAAAATTCTGGCAGCCAACCGCTACAACTCGAAAAACGGCGAGTACGTCATGGCAGGATTCCCACTCGAGAGCGTGAGCAAGTACATACCGCAATACGATGCATACGAAGAAATGGAAGGCGGCGACCTACAGATGAGCGTGGCACTGTCGCCCGAGATGGCCATGATGACTATCGACGAGATGCACAAGGCTTTCGACGAATGGAAGGCACAGCAACCATTCAAGGAGAGCAGAAACACCAAGAGCGTACAACAGATAACCAACGGTGATCCGCGTTCAGGCGTGCTGGCCCGCAGCGGTGTATTCCAGATAATGGCCGAGGTTATAGCCTATCCGATAGAGGCGAGCACACCTGCCCAAAACGTAGAATTTCTAAGTAAGATAAAACAGAAGTTAATAGCACTATTATAAACGATACAGACCTCCCGTCTTCAGCAGCGCTTTTCTATGTTCGGGCAAATACATAGGTCATCCGTCCTACAGGTCCATCCTGCGGGAAAAATCCAAGAATCAGGGCGGCTTCGCGGAAAAAGATTCCACCCCGATGTCGTGCAAGGCGATGACCGAGAATTTGCGGTTGGTGTTGTATTTTCTTCCCGGCGTGTGGTAACTACAACGGTACGACACTTTACAACCGAGGCGAGAACGGTAACTACTGGTCTTCATCACTTCAGTCCAGTACCAACGGCTACAACTTGAACTTCAATAGTTCAGGAGTCAATCCGCAGAACAACAACAATCGGTTCAACGGCTTCTCTGTTCGAGGCGTTCAGCACTTGCTGCGACGAGAAATTCTAAATATAAAAGATATGGCATACAAGATAACACGCCCCGACTTGATACTCGACATGGAGGCTGCCTACCAATGCGCACGCCGGCACAAAGGCGAAAAGCTATACGTGCAGCACTTTGAGCGTCACCGACGGGAAAACATAGAGCGACTGGCCGACGACCTGTTGAGTCACACCTACAAGCCTCGCCCATCCACCGTGTTTATCATAAGCCGACCAAAGAAGCGGGAGGTCTTTGCTGCTCAATTCCCCGATCGAGTGGTTCACCATCTATATTACAACTACACCCACGAACTATTCGAGCGGACATTCATACAGGACAGTTATTCGTGCATCACCGGTCGCGGTACCCATTACGGCATACAGCGGCTGGCTGATCATATACGCAAGGAGAGCCAGAACTATCAGCGCCCATGCTGGGTGATGCGTATGGATAAGCGCGGCTACTTTATGCACATCGACCGACATATATTGCTCGACATCACCTTGCGCAGTCTGCAAAAGATGGGCACACACCGCATAGCCAAAGGGCACCCGCAGACGTGGGCCGACAAGATAGACATCGACTTTCTGAGTTGGCTGAGCGAGGAGATAATCATGCTGAACCCGAAAGACAATTGCCGGCGAGTGGGCAGCGATGACGACTGGAACGGACTGGACCCTAACAAATCACTTTTTCACACCGACAACGGCTGCGGGCTACCCATTGGCAACCTTACGAGTCAGCTGCTGTCGAATGTTTATCTGAACGACTTCGACCAATTTATGAAACGCGACCTGGGCTGTAGACACTATGGTCGATACGTAGACGACTCTTACGTGGTGAGCAGCGACTATGAATGGCTGTTGAGTATTGTGCCAAAGGTACGCGAGTTTCTGGCCGACCATCTGCATTTGGAGTTGCACATGGGTAAACTCCATATCATGGAATGCGGCTATGGTGCCGAGTTTCTTGGCGGATTCATAAAACCATATCGGACATATATCAGTCACGCAGCACTGCAACGCATGACCACCACCCTGCGAGCACTCGACATGAAAGACCGCGAGCACGTATGGCGGTCGGTAAACTCATACCTCGGAGTGCTGAGCCATTATGCCAGTTACAATCTGCGTACTCAACTATTTATGACGCCCGAACTGATGAAGATTGGCTATTTCGACCACGACGTGCTGAATTTTCATCTGTGGTAAACCCAAAACGCATTATCGGGGGATGGGTAGAAACAAATAATATTTTAAAAGATGACAAACAAAATGTGTGGTTTGAGTGCTGACTTTGCACTCGTGAAGCAAGACCGAGGACGTACTATCGTGGGCTACGAACTACAGCGTCCGCAGGGTAGCGAACTATATAACTGGTTCGAGGTGTATTTCTATCGCAAACAGGGCGACCTGCCATCGCTGGAACAAGTGAAGGCCGCTATCGAGGCCGACATCAACGAGCAGGTAAAGGCCAAGATAATAGGCGGATTCGTTTGGAACGACCACCCCGTGTGGCTGAGCGAGGAAAATCAGATGAACTTTGCGCAGGCCGTCTGTCCCGTTACGCTGAAGGTGGGCGAGCAGGAAGACGGCACACCGATATACGAGACATTCGAGACACAGCAAGAGGTGCAGGATTTCACCGCAGCATGCGTGCAATGGAAACAGGAGTGCCTGGCTGCAGGTTGGCGACGCAAAGATGCAATAGACTGGCAGGCATATGCCGACGCGCTGGAGGCACTGAAGCCACAACCCGAAAACGAGTAATTAACCCAATAAAAAAAACAACAAGGAACTATGAGCAAGAAAGTGAAGACAAAGGAGGTGCTGGCAGCATGGCAGGTGCTGGGCCAGGCCAAGTACGACAAGTTGGACAGCGACCAGAAGGTGCGCGTATTCCACATCGGTCAGAAGTTGAAACCTATCGCCACGGCGTTCAGCGACTACAGCGCCGACGCAATGGAGAAGATGCAGCCATCGGCTGACTTCCAGGAGCGATGGGACAAGGCCAAGGTGTACGAGACGATGACTGCGGACCCCAAGGCCGACATGGAGCAACTACCGATGGGTCCGGCTGAGTATAAGGAGTTTATGGTCAAGGAGTATTTCCCGTTCGACCGCCTGTGGAAGAAGGCTATCAAGGACGAGGGCGACAAGGAGGTGGAGCTGAAGTTCGACCCCATCAGCGAGGAAGTGCTGTTCGCTTTGGCCGACGCCAACAAGTGGAATGTAGACCAGACCACCGCCGTGGCCGCTGTAGTATGTAAGTAAGACAGAAAAGCAGATATAGAAAAATGGATGCAAGAACATTGGAATGGCTGTCACTCAGCTTCGGAGGTATATTCGGCTGGATAGTGGGCAAGTTTGAGCCTGCATTTCCGCTGATTATCATCGCCACTCTCTTTGTGCTCTACGACGCATGGAGTGCCTATGAACTCGACAAGCGCGTGCATATCATGTACCCCAAGCGCAAGCGTCAGGAGGCCAAGTTTATGTCGTACAAGTTCCGACAGGTGATACCCACGCTCACCGAGCGATTCGTCATCATCATCCTGGCCTACTGCGTGGAGCGGTGGATATTCGTGGATGTTCACGTACCGGTCAGCTATATCACCGCCGGAGTGGTGTGCGCCGAGCAGATGCTCTCGATAGCAGAGAACAAGGCCAGCTGCCGACTGCCGGGCGACAAGCACGCCCGAGTGTGGAAGATGCTGGCCAAGGTGCTCATCGACAAGACCGCGAGGCACTTTGATGTCGACGCTAAGATTTTCGATGACGATCTACAGAATGTGGATGCACGCGAGAAGAAACCCAACGAGATAGAACCCAATAACGAATTGTGATATGGAACTACTACTGGAACGCATAGCTCGCCGCGACACCTACACCATCGGACATCTAAGCATCGACGGCAAGCGATTCTGCGACACATGCGAGGACACCGACCGCGGACTGCGGCAAGACCTGCCGCTATCAGTAAATCAGGCCAAGAAGCGCCGAGGTGTGACCGCCATCCCAGTGGGCCGCTACCGAGTGACCCTGGGCGTGAAGAGCCCCAAGTACTCGAAAAAGAAACAGTACGACTTCTGCAAGGGATTTGTGCCGCGACTGATTAATGTGCCTGCATTCGAGGGGATATTGATCCACATAGGCAACACAGCAGCCGACAGCGAGGGATGCATTCTCGTGGGGCGCAATACCAAGGTGGGCATGGTTCTGGAGAGCACCAAGACCTTCAAAGCGCTCTACGAGGTGCTGCGCAAGGCCACCGATCCGATATACATCACGGTGAAGTGAACATAGAAATTTTAGGTTAATAGTAATATTTATAGTTTTAGGTTTTTGTGTAAAAAAAAGGTTTTTGTTAGTATTCACTGGGAGCCAGCGGGCTCCCTTTTTTTTGTGTAGTAAACCCAAAGCACGTAAACGCAAGATAGATAGAAATAAACGACATCGAGATATGAAATGGATTACACTTGACGAGATCAAAGAGCAGCTGCGCATTGAGCCCGACTACGACGAGGAGAATGACAAGCTGACGCGCTACGGCAACAGTGCCGAGGCCACCATACTGAACCTGACGGGCCGCACCTTCGAGGAACTGAAGGCGATGAACCCCACAGGCGAGGACAAGATACCCGACGACGTGTGGGAGGCCACCATACTGCTGGTCACCGTGAGCTACGAGCAGAGCAGCCCCGTCAGTCAGTATCAGTTGTACAGCGTGCCCTACTCTTTCAATATGAAGATTAAACACTATATGAAGCTATGACACAGATAGGATTCACAGCAGGCATGCGACACAACCGAGTGACGATTCTGAACCCCGTGAAGACGGGTAAGACCTTCGGCAATACCACCAGCTACGAGCGAGCCGGACGGGTGTTTGCATCGTATGAGTTCAACAAGGGGACCAAGGCACTGCGCGAGGGCGCTCTGGATGCTTACGACACGGTATTGTTTCGCATGAACTTCTCGTCGAACGCCAATATCACCCGCGACAGCCTGATAGAGTATCGCGGCAAGGTGTTCCAGATACAGAGTCTGAACGACGACCATCAGGCCAACAAGATAGTGATACGTGCCACCGAGATGTCAACGCCCGTGAACATCGTGCCCACTCCCGAGCCATCATCAAGCGAAATCTAACCCCCCAAAAAAAGATAGGAACTATGACACAGAAGAGACAAGTAGCAATCGTGCACTACAACACGCCCGAACTAACCGAGGCGGCGATCCTGAGCCTGCGAAAGCATGGCGGCGAGGATTATGAGGTGACCATTTTCGACAACAGCGACCGCCGACCATTCACAAAACAGATGGACGGTGTAAAGATGATCGACAACACCAGCGGACAGGTGATAGACTTCGACGCTGAACTGGCGAAATACCCCGAGCGCGAGCCGCGATTTGCCATGCAGAGCAACTACGGCAGCTTTAAGCATATACTGACCATCCAGAAGCTGTTCGAGCTATTGCCCGACGGATTCTTGCTGATGGAGAGCGACATCATCATCAAGCAGTCGGTAGACCACATGTTCGACTACACCCACGGCACGGTGGGACATGTGCAGACGGGAGCCATCGCACACAACCCGCACAACATCGACCGCCTGGTGCCATTCCTTTGTTTTATCAACGTGCCCATGTGCCGCAAGTGCGGTGTCAACTACTTCGACCCTATGCGCTGCTGGGCATTGCAGAAGGGAGAGCAGACACGCGGCAACTGGTACGACACGGGCGCATCGTTCCTCGAAGACATCAAGAGCCACAAGAACGGCATCAACGGCCTGCGCATCGACATCCGTCCGCTGATGGACCACTACCACGGCGGATCATGGAAAATCGACAACCTGAAGCAGCAGCTGGAGTGGATAAACCAGCGCCGCAAGTATTGGGCCACCAACGAGCACGACAGCATCGACGAGCAGCCCGACAATGTGCAGGTGGCATCGAAAGACGTGGCGGTGTGCATCATCGTGCGCTGCGAAAACCGCTACCTGCGCGAGTGGTGCGACCATTACCTGAAACTCGGCGTGAAGAAGATTTTTCTCTACGACAATAGCCGCGAAGGTGACGAACGGCCTGCCGAGGTGCTGACCGGCTATGGCGACGCAGTGGAGATAATCGACTACACCGCCGTGGGACTGGGCGCACAGGTGAAGTCTTACACCGACTGCTACATGCGCCACTGGCGCGACTACGGCTGGATAGGATTCCTGGATGCCGACGAGCTGGTGCGTATCGAGGACGGCCGTACACTGCCCGAATATCTCGGCGAGATGCAGGGCGACGTGGTGGTGCTGTCGTGGCGCGTGATGACCGACTCTGGACTAACACACTACGATCCGCGCCCGATGGCCGAACGATTCACCGTGGCCAAGGCTGAGCCAAGCTGTGACAACGGCTGCGAGTTCGTGAAGTCGTTCGTGCGAGGTGGACTGTTCGGCCTCGACTTCCATGTGCAGCCACACGTGCCCCATCGCATGGGTCCGCTGAAGGTGGTGAACGCCATCGGCGAAGAGGTGCGCCTGTACCCAGCCATCGAGCCCGTGCACAAGGTTGCGTGGATTGATCACTACCTGACCAAGACCGCCGAGGAGTATGTGGGCAAGATAGGTCGCGGATTCATCAACGTCAGCCAGGAGCACAACGACAAGCGCAAGGCCACGATGATGGAGGACTTCTTCAACATCAACGAGCGCACCCCCGAAAAGGAGGCCATACTGCGCGGCGAGAAATTGGAACCCGAACCAGAGCCACAACCCGAACCCAAGCCCGCCGACGTGATAACCACCAATGGCGATCCATCAGTAATTGCCCCGCCAACATTCGACGAGGCTCAGGGTACTCCAGCGCCGGCCAAGCCCGCAAAGGAGAGTAAACCCAAAGCGCGTAAACGCACGAGTAATAAAAAGAAATAGATATGGGATTTTTTGATAATCTATTCAGATCGGCAACGCCGGAGCACGACTTGAACTTCCGCGAGAGCCTGCAACCTATCGAGCAATCGAAGGCAGGAATACCTGTGACGACCGACCCAAACCACGCGACGAACAAGAATGAGGTGAAGGGCGGCGACTATCAGGAGAATATCGTGTATGCCCGCAGTCCGAGAGTGGCCCTAACGGTGTCGGCTGTGTATCGCGCCGTGGAGCTGCGAGCCAAGACCATCGGGCAGATGCAGATGCAGTATCAGTACCGCGACAAAGAGGGCGGCAACTTCGTGATGGACGTGTCGAAACCTCGCGGCGGTCAGGTGTCATTCGGCACCAAGCTGAACTACTTACTCCAGGTTGAGCCCAATCCAATGATGACGGCACAGAGCATGTGGGAGCAAGTGACCATCAACCGTCTGATGCTGGGAAACGGCTTCATCTACATCGAGCGCGACGAACTGGGCGAGCCCAAATACTTGTGGCTGGCTGAGTGCGGCGGTTACAACATGGGCACTCGCACTTACACTATCAACTACATGAGCGAGATGGGACTGGTGAAGAGCAGGATAGTGCCCGCCGAGGATATTCTACACTTCCCGAACACCTACCGCGAGCGCAACGGCTTCTGGGGCATATCGACACTCCGCTTTGCCTTCGACACGCTGAGCCTGATCAAAACCGAGAGCAAGCTGGCACTCGAAACGGCTGCAAAGGGCGGTCGCGTGAAGGGATTCATAAGCGAAGAGCAGCAGGGCACCATCAGCCCGATAGCTGCCGGACTGTTTGATAAGAACGAGGCCGACAAATACGCCGAGGAGATACAGAACAAACTCTATGCCGGCCACGACATCCTGAGCCTGCGCGGCATGAATAAGTTCCAGAACCTCAGCCTCAGTGCGCAGGACATGCAGATGATGGAACTTTTGGGAATGTCGCTCGACGACGTGGCCCGATTCTATGCCACACCTCGCCCACTGCTGATGATGGACACAAACTCGCACTACACCACCTATACCAACGCGACGATGGAATACCTAAGCCGCACCATTGCGCCCGACGGTGCCGAGATGGAGACCGAATGCTTCCGCAAGTTCCTGAGCATCTTCGACTACGGCCAGCACCGGTTCCACCTGTGCGAACAGCCACTGCTGCGCATGGATAAGGAGGCACAGGCAAAGGTGGATTTGCAAAATATTCAGACGGGTGCCAAGACCGTGAACGAGATTCGCGCCGAGCACGATATGCCAGCCGTGGAGGGTGGCGACGAGCCACTGGCAGCAGCCAACCTCATGACGCTGAAGGCTCTCATTGCGAAAGCCGACGCGAGCACGCAGCTGGAGCCTGGCAACTACACCGTAGCACAACCAGCCGCCAAGGAGGGCGAAAAAGGTGGCTCGGAAGAGGGCTAAAACCTTTATTACTAATCAAGCACCCTGCTTCATTGGTAATCAAGCCACCACCTTCATTAGTAATCAAGTTTTTAACGACAAAAATAGAGGCTTATGACACCCAACCCGACAAAAGAGGAAATCGACGCACTGGAGCGCGAGATTCAGCAACAGCGAAAGAAGCGCGAAATCCGTGTGCATCGTGCAGTAAACCCCGGACGCTAAAACGCCCGATAAGTAGATAACATTTTCAAATGTAAAACGAGAATATGAAACAGGTTAGATTTTTTCCAAACGACCTTTGCGGCCTTCAGGTCCGCGAAGATGAAAACGGACAGCAGAGCCGCGAGGTAAATGGCCGCGCCATCGTGTTCGGTGTGCGCAGCGTGAACCTTACACCGTGGAGCTCTACCCGTGTAGTCTATGAGGTGCTGGAGCCTGGTTGTTTGACACAGGAGCTGATAAACCGCAGCGACGTGATCTACAACCTGAATCACAACAGCAGCGTGCTCAACGTGCTGGGTCGCTTCCGCAACTCTGAGAAGGACACCCTGAAGCTCGAGCTTCGAGCCGACGGCGTTTACAACA